>ERZ780168.838-NODE-838-length-35852-cov-6.296002_pt1 | contig 35852 bp, 18 predicted proteins | sample MGYA00510981_ERZ780168 | MGnify/ENA primary metagenome ERZ780168 (study PRJEB29588, sample SAMEA2158769) | human gut metagenome | biome: human gut; feature: human-associated habitat; material: faeces | place: Denmark | collected 2008/2010 ...
GGGGACTGCTTTTGCAGACACGGATAATATACTAGAAGTGTTGCAAAACAGTACCGTACGAGGTAAAGTTGTCGATGCTAGCGGTGAACCCGTTATCGGTGCCAGTGTTGTGGTGAAAGGCACAACAACAGGAGTGATTACAGACTTAGATGGAAATTTTATCTTAAGTAATGTTTCCGGGCAAGCGGTTTTAGTTATATCTTATGTGGGGTATAAGTCACAGGAGATTGCTGTAAGCGGAAAGTCCGCCATAAACGTCACGATGCAGGAAGATAGTGAAATGTTGGACGAAGTCGTTGTTGTAGGGTATGGTGCTATGAAGAAATCTTCATTGACCGGTTCCGTAACAGTTGTTGATAGCAAAATATTCGAAAATAAAGGAAGCATGTCCAATCCTCTTCAGGCATTGCAAGGACAGGCTCCCGGTGTTCGGATCACACGTTCATCATCAGCTCCGGGTGAAGAAGGTTGGGGAGTATCCCTTCGTGGTGCAGTTTCCAAAAACACAACAGAACCGTTGCTTATCATAGACGGTGTTCCTTCAGACGCAGTTTCAGACCTGCAATATCTGAACCCTTCGGATATCGAGACTATGAACTTCTTGAAAGATGCTTCGGCAGCTATCTATGGAGCAAAAGCTGCGGGTGGTGTAATTATTGTAACAACCAAAAGACCGCAGGCCGGTAAACTTAAGATAGAGTATAATGGCTCATATACCCGTAAGATGCCGGGACTTCAAGCTGAATTGATGAGCCTGGATGAGTGGGCTGGTTCATTTCTGCAAGCAATGGAGAATGACGGCCTTGACGATACTTATACATGGTATCGATATGTCAAGTTGATGCAGGCAAACAAAGGTGGTTTCATTAATGTACATGACGGGAGCAATCCTAACCCGATTCCAGGTATGGGTGTGAACGATTACGTTTTTCAGGATGTCAACTGGACGGACGTGATGTGGGGACCTGCCAATTCTACGCAACACGACTTGAGCTTTTCAGGAGGTAACGAAAAGGTCACTTACCGTTTGTCTGCCGGTTATTTGTTTGATGACTCCAACCTGCGTTGGGGAGAAAATAACAATCAACAGTATACTTTCCGTTCGAGTAATGTAATTAAGGCCACTGACCGTTTGACTATCGAGTCTGTCATATCAGCAGTCCGTAAAGAGCAAGTTACTCCTACGCAAATCGGAAGGGCGTTGAATGTTACGACTCCGTTGCCAGGTCGGCCTGTTTCAACTATTGATGGCAAGCCTTATTTGTGGGGTACCGACTATACAGCCAATTGGTTACTCGAATTAGGAGGTGAGAATAAATTGGTGGTGACAACTTTCAATTTGAATGAAACATTAAAGTATCAGTTTACAAAAGAACTGACTGCTTCTGCAACATTCGGATATTCAACGAACAGTGCTATACGTGACGAGAAAATGAAATCTATCCAATGGTATCATTATGATGGAACAGTGAATACCTCTACAGCAAATCCCTATCCTACTCAAGCGGAATCAAAATATACTAAACGTGCTTCCCGTACGGATAATTACTCTGTATCAGGTTATTTGAACTATGCGAAAACGATAGGTAAAAATCACAATATCAATGTAATGGCCGGTATGCAATATGATCGTAGAGATTATGAAATCACCGGAACGTCTGCCACTGATATCCAGTCGGAACTAGGTATCATTAATGGTAACGGAGTCATTTCTATTGCCGAAGCCAAAAAGAACAGCTATGCGCTCCTTTCCTATTTCGGACGTTTGAATTATAACTACAACCAAAGGTATCTGATAGAATTTAACGCGCGCTATGATGGTTCTTCAAAGTTTCAACCGGAAAACAGATGGAAAGGTTTCTATGGTGTTTCAGCAGGTTGGAGAATTACCGAAGAAGCGTTTATGGTGAATATTAAAAAGTATATTGAAGAATTGAAAATTAGGGCTTCTTATGGTGAGGTCGGCAACCAAAGCGGTATAGGGCTTTACGACGGGGTGCAACTCTATAACTTTAATACAGCTTCGGGCGCCTATATTGGCGACGGAAAAGTTTCATATATTGCTGCGGCTAAAGAACTGGTGACAACCAATAGAACTTGGGAAAGAATCAAAAATTATAACGTCGGTTTTGATTTTACAGTACTGAACAGCCGTTTGAGTGGTAGCGTAGACCTCTATATGAAGAAAAACGACAATATGTTGATCGGGTTGCTGTATCCCGGCACCTTGGGTGGCAATGCTCCGGCAAGTAACAACGGAAAATTCGAAAGTAAAGGATATGAAGGTATGCTTCGTTGGAGTGACAAAATAGGAGAAGTGAGCTATCATATTGGCGGAACATATACTTACATGGAAAATAAGTTGTTGTCAGGAGGTAATGATGTTATCTCTGCCGGTTTCAACAGCACGATAAACGGTTATCCGTTAAACTCTGTTTTCGGTTACCGATATGCAGGAAAAATACAGAATGAGGAAGATTTACAGGCATATAAGAACCTGTATTATGGAAACAATACGCTTTCAATGCCCTCGAATTTACGCGTGGGTGCCCACATGTATGAAGATGTGAATAAGGATGGTAAGCTTACGCAGGACGATTTGGTCTTTCTCGGGACAGATGACCCCAAAGTAACTTTTGCCTTTGACCTTGGATTGGAATGGAGAGGTTTTGATGTGTCTGCTATTTTTCAAGGTGCGGCACAAAGAACGGTTTGTCGCGATGCAGACTCTTGGAAAGTTCCTTTCAAAGCAGTGTGGATGAATACGTCAAACCATACGATTGGAAAAGTCTGGAGTCCGGAAAACCCTAATGGCAGATACCCTGCCTATTCAACTAAATCAGAAATCAATAACTGGAATTATATGCCTTCTTCATGGTTTATAGAAGATGGTACATATCTCCGGTTGAAGAATCTGACAGTGGGATATACTATACCAAGAGCCATATTGACAAAGATAACCAAGGGGGTACTTGAAAATTTCAGAGTATATGTTACCGGTACGGATATTTGGGAAAACTCAAAAATTAATGATGGCTGGGATCCGGAAGCAACGCGTGCGGTAAGTGCCAGACAGCGCTATCCTTTTACTCGTTCATATACTTTTGGTTTAAGTGCAACATTCTAATACTATATATAATATGAAACTATCGAACTTATATACTACATTACTTTTTAGTTTGTGTTTGTTGTTCCAGTCATGTCTGGACATGAATCCCGAGGAGCAACTCTCGGATGGCGACATGTGGCAGAATCGAGGGCAATTCGAAGCTTTTGCCAAGAATTTCTATGGTTGGACACGCGATTTCGGTGGTTTGGGGGATGCTCACGGTGATGTACAAGCAGACTTGTTTAGTACAAATCCCAGGAATCTTTTCAGTAATGGAACATCTACCATTCCACTTACCGACAAAAGCTATACAGATGCTTATGCCAATCTTCGTCAAGTAAATCTGTTGTTACAAAAGGCAGAATCTTATGCTCTTCCCGAAGAAATTAAGATACCTGTTGGTGAGGCATATTTTTTCAGGGCTTATATCTATTTTGACCTGCTTCAACGTTTTGGAGGAGTCATTAAGGTGGAAGAACCGTTAGATATCACTTCTCCGGAGCTTTATCGCACTCAAAATACAAGAGAAGAAATTAACGAATTCATTATCTCCGATTTGAACGAAGCGATAGCGCTTTTGCCGAAGTTTAAGGATATCACTGCTGCAAACGCAGGCACTATTTCACTTGAGGGTGCACAAGCCTTTTTATCCCGTGTGGGACTTTATGCGGGGACATGGGAAAAATTCCATAATGGTAATGGAAGCAATACGGAATTGTCAAAGAAATGGTTGAAAATAGCATACGAAGCTGCTGATGCAGTTATTGAGTCGAAAACATTCGAACTCTTCAAACCGTCTGATTTGGTTATTGAAGGGGATGAAGGGGCTGCTTACCGTTATTTGTTTATACTGGAAAATGAGAAATCGAATCCGGCCGGTTTGAACAAAAGTGCAAATAAAGAATATATATTTTCCAGAAGACATGATACGACATTGGCACCTATTGGTATCAATATTACCGAAGGTCGTTTTAATAATGCGTTATATGTAACACGTAAATTGGCCAATATGTATCTTCAAAAGAGCACCGGATTGCCGATTGATATATCGAAGTGGAATTACGCTACTAAAAATTCGGAGTATTTCGACCGTGACAACCGCATGACAAGCATAATGATGGTAGACGGAGGTTTTTACTTCAGTAGCAACGGTGGACGTTATCGTAGAACGTGGTTGGGAGATGCAGCTGAAATTAAGGAAGCCGGAGTGACTGCTCACAATGCAGCAGGTGGTACCGGGTACCGTTGTCGCAAATGGTGTTCGGAAAGAGAAGTGGAAAACCGGAAGGAAGGATACGACTATCCTATTATTCGTTATGCGGAGGTGCTTTTAAACTATGCAGAAGCAAAATTTGAATACGATGACAATATCTTGGATCCTGATTTGGACAAATCGTTGAATCTGGTACGTTTGAGAGTTAATCCTACTATGCCTAAATTGTCTAACGGACTGCTTCGGGGTACAGGTACAAACATGAGAACGGAAATTCGTCGTGAACGTACGGTGGAATTGATTGATGAATGTTTCAGACTGGATGACTTGAAACGTTGGAAAACAGCAGAAAACGAAATGCCTGAAGATATGTTGGGAATCAAATATACGGGAACCGCTTTTGAAACTTCCGGTTGGGCAGGGGTTGTGACGAATACGGAAGGATGCTTGATTTGGGAGAGCGGCAGAAAATGGGACAATAAGCAGTATTTGTATCCTTTCCCGCTGGATCAGTTGCAACTGAATACGAACTTGCGGCCCAACTGGCAATCTACAAATCCTTATGTGAAATAATTTTAATGTTATAACTATATGAAAAGAATATATACATTAAGCAAGACGATGGCTTTCCTGTTTTCATGCATGGCACTGATAGGAACTGCAAGCTCTTGTGCGGACGATTACAATACCGATCCGCTGACTAAAAATACCATTCTATCATCGATAACGATTGATGAGAAATATGAAGTCTATACACTGGTAAAGGGCGAAAACTATACTTTACACTTCTCTACTTTGCCGGAAGATGCGACTAACCCCGGGGTGTCTTGGGTATCAGGTAACGAAGAGGTGGCTACGGTAGATGCTAACGGTAAGGTGACGGCTGTTGCTGTCGGAACATCGGTTATTACGGCAAAACCAGCTGTCGGATATGCAGATGGAGTATCGCCTGCCATAACAATTAGTGTAGTCGAAGAACTTGCGCTTACACAATCGGTTGAGATAACCAATTTGCCTGAAGAGCTTACCATGATGGAAACGCAATCGGTTCAGCTCAAAACGAAAACTGTACCGGAGAAACCTAGTTTCTATCTTCTATCGTGGAAAAGTAGCGATGAGAAAGTGGCTACGGTTGATGAAAACGGGCGAGTACTGGCTGTGGGAGAAGGAAAAGCGACAATTACTGCAACAACTACAGATGGCACGGATCTGTCCCATTCAGTTGAGGTAACGGTAAAACCTGTTATTCACGTGGAAACATTCGAGATGAGTTCTATACATAACAAACTTGCCAAAGGTGAAATATCTGTGTTGAAATACACTGTAACACCTGCGGATGCAACTGTATCTGCTTTGGTATGGACTACTTCCGATGCTACAGTCGCTTCCATTGAAAAACGAGTTTTGGGAGAAGAAGAGGTATTCGTTATCTTGGGAGGTGTAAATTCCGGTACAGCAACATTAACGGCAAGTATTACCTATGCTGACGGTTCTCCGGGCTTTGAGAAATCATTTGAAGTTTCTGTGGTAGATGGTAAGATTAATGATGATTTCCTCTTTACGGCAGGATGTTTCGAAGGTGGGGATTATGGAGTATTGGAGAATGGTAGATTAGTGAGGAAGATAGAAAAAGAAGCCAACTCGAAATGTGAAGCACAGTTCCGTGGAACGATGACTTTCTACCCGTCGAAATATCCTATATATGCAGTGAAGACTTTCTTCGAAGATAGTCTCGACCCGGCCAAGACTCCCACATTGTTACTTAATATCTGGAACAATAATCCACGAATCAGTATCGGATTCTATGGTGGTACTGCTGCGGGTAATGCACAAAATTTATATAAAGTAAGCATGACAAGAACCAGTGATGGCGGATATGTAACTTATGCCGACTTAAGCACCCCCAATATTTTCAAGGGAGCAAATGCCGACTTTTTAACAAACGGAGTGCTGAATGACGGAATTACATTAGACCGCTGTGAACACAGGTTCTATGATACTTACTATACTGAAGCAGTAACGGAACCTTTTGCGCTCGATTGGGTTAAGACCTTCGAATCATTGGAAGCATATAAGGCTTATCTGATAGAGAATGAAGGAGTTGTTTTTGAATAATTATTTAAATGAGATGAAATATGAAAAAGAAAATGATAACTCTAGCGATGGTGTTATTTACATTCCTGTCTTGTAGTAATAAGGACTATTTTGATGAGGGGCATGTTGACCTGACACCGGGTTATACAATAGAAGAAGAGGATACTTATAAAGTATACACTTTGAATCATCCCTGTCTGATGCATACCAATGACGATTTCCAATATGTAGTGGGGAAGATAAAAACAGGTGCTCAACCTTGGGGCGCTGCATGGGAGTTCCTGGAACAGAACCAATACACGCAACTTAACGAAAACTGGACAACTGACGCTCCCGAGATTCTTTTGAGAAATTCTTCAGGTGGTAACTTTAAAGTTGCCAGAGAACCGGGATTGGCCGCCTATTATTTGGCCTTGCGCTGGAGAATAGCAGAAGGACTAGGTGAAGAAGATGCATATAAGTATGCGGATAAGGCTGTGAAGATTCTGGATAACTGGTCGACTGTATGTAAAGCAATTCAAGTGGAGAATACGAATGACCATTATGCGTTAGTTACCGGATTTGACGGACATCGGTTTGCGCAAGCGGCGGAAGTAATGCGGGATTATCAGCCTTGGGTAGATAATGGAGGATTTTCTAAGTTCCAGACTTGGTTGAAAAATGTAGTTGCAGGTCCTGCAACCTACTTCATCAGTCAAAAAACAGATCCTTACTGGTCTTGGGGCGGATGGGAAGTTCCCAACGTGGCAATCATGCTGGCAATAGGTATTGTATGTGATGACCAGGATATGATTAATGAAGCGATAAACTATTATAAACATGGTCCCAGTTCGGGATGTATCCAGCACTTGGTGGTAGCACTGCATCAAGACCCTGCCGGTCTGGGTGAAGGATATTGCCTTGGACAAGCTGATGAATCGGGTCGCGACCAGGATCATGCCGGATTGAGTATGGCTACACTGGCTCCGATGTGTCAGGCTGCGTATAATATCGGAGAAGATTTGTATGGTATCAAAGCAAACGACTCTTTTACGACAGAAGACGGACGTGTATATAATCGTTACCCTAAATATGCTGAATATGGGGATGTAAATCTGACTCTTGCATTCTTTGAATATTATGCAAAGTTCAATTGTGATCCTATTGAAGCTGTAGATATGCCGTTTACCTATTGGGAAACCAGACATGGTCAGCAAAACGAAATCTCATATCAAGGTCGGGGACACTTCTATGCAGGATATGAAATGATTTATAGTCATTATAAGCATGTAAAAGGAGTGAGTGCTCCCTATTCGAAGAAGTTTGCGGAGAAATATCGTCCGGCTACCAGTATTCACCCGTTTGAATATGATAATGATTTTCCCGGAATAGGTACTCTGATGTTCTACAAAGGAGAATGAGTTGAGGTAACAAGTTGATAAGATAAAAATAAGAAACCGTCTGTAAACGGGCGGTTTCTTATCCTGATTAGAATAAAGACAATGATGAAATTAAAGACTATAACTGCATTTTTTGCAATAACATGGGCAGTTTCTACTACTGTTTCTGCCCAGAAGGTTAGTATATATTCCACCACTTCTACCGAACGTTGGGTAGAGAAAAAACAGACATTGGATAAAAATCCTGCCGGACAAGCGGATATCTGTGTTTATCCTGACAGTCTGTTACAGAATGTTGTTGGGTTTGGAGGTACTTTTAATGAACTTAGTTGGGATGCCTTGCAATGCTTGTCTCCGGCAGAACGTGATAAAGTGATGGCAGCCTTGTTCTCGGAAGAGGGTATTCATTTCGCATTAGGACGTACTCCTATTGGTGCCAGTGATTATGCTATGGGATATTATTCCTACAATGACGTAAAGGATGACTATACCATGCGTAACTTTAGTATTGACCGTGATCGCTATATCCTCATTCCTTATATTAAGGAAGCGCTGAAGCTGCGTCCTGATTTGAAGATGTGGGCCTCTCCTTGGACACCGCCTGCATGGATGAAAGTCAATGAACATTATTCGCAGAAGAGTTCCGGTATTGAAGGGACTGAAGTGGGGCACAACCGTCTCGACCCTCATCGTAATCTTATAGGGAATGTTACCGGTTTTAAAATGCAACAGGGGTATCTTCAGGCGTATGCCATTTATTTTTCCAAATACGTACAGGCTTACAAGCAGAACGGCATAAACATTCAGATGATTATGCCGCAAAATGAAATCGCATGGACTCCCTGCTGGCCTTCCTGTACTTGGCGTCCGGAAGACTTGGCTATTTTTGTCAATCAGTATCTTGGGCCCCAGTTTGAAAAAGATTCCATTGATACTGAAATCTGGATGGGAACAGTCAATTATCCGAATCCGGATTATGTACGTACTTTTTTCAAGCAGAAAGATTCTGATAAATATGTAAAAGGTGTTGGCGTGCAATGGACAGGCATGCGGGCTTTGCCGGCTGTACATAAAGAATATCCGGATTATTGCTACATGCAGACAGAGAATATGTGTGGTAATTCGGAGAATGACTGGTCTGCTTTGGAAAACATATGGAATGCTGTAGTTCACTGCTTCAATAATGGTGTTGATTCTTATATTTATTGGAATATGGTATTGAACGAAACCTGTAAGAGTTGGTGGGACTGGGCACAAAACACTCTTATTATTGTTGACAGAAAAACAGGGCAGGTACGCTATACGGATGAATATTATTTGATGAAACATCTTTCCCATTTTGTTCAGCCGGGCAGTCGCCTGCTGAAAGTATCAGATGGTAAGAATACGCTTGCTTTCCGTTCGCATGATGGTAAAGTGGTAGTTGTAGCTTACAATCCGGAAGAGCAAGAACGCCCTTGTAGTTTTAAGGTAGGTAGCAAGTATATACGTGTTATATTGAAAGGTAAATCTATTAATACAATTGTCATTTGATTATTTTTAGTACTTTCGGATTGAGTATTTCGGCATATTGCTGCGTATTAAAGAATAAGTACTCATAAAGAATTTACGGTTTTATTTAATAACAATGTTGTTGCACTGTCATTTCATAGCCGGAAAACGTGGCTACGGAATGGCAGTGTTTTATAAAAAATGTGTGATTATATATGAAAAGACAAATTTGCAGTATTTTATTATTCATATTTTGCGTGACATTACAGGCGCAGTTGGTGACTTATCCGGAAGGTTTGAAGGCGAATATGCCACATAATGATGATTATACGGTGCGTGTCCGTATTCCGGGAGGTGAATGGGAAGATTTGTTTGAATATAATGTACAGGTAGATATGGATGCTGTGCAGAATGCTTCAATGGTTCAGTTTGATATGAATGGAACGGTTGAGGTGATGGTGAAAAAGAATAATGGAACCGTACGTGAGGTTGATATACGTCCTCTTAGTTGCAACATCCAATACCGGCAGAACAAGAATGTGATTACTTTTATGTTGGACAAGCCTCAATATCTGTCAGTGGAATTTAATGGGGACAGACTTCATAATCTGCATCTTTTTGCCAATCCGTTGGAAACAGAGGTTTATAAAAAAGCAGAAAAAGGTATCATGTATTTCGGACCGGGTGTTCATGCTCCTTTGGATTTGCCAAATAATCTGATACGTGTTCCTGGCAATACTACCGTATATTTGGCTCCGGGTGCAGTGCTTAAGGCTAAGTTATTAGTTGACGGTGTAGAAAATGTACGTATTATCGGTCGTGGTATATTGGCTCATCCGGTTCGTGGTATCGAAGTGACGAATGCAAAGAATGTACTCATTGATGGAATTACGGTAGTGAATCCGAATCATTATACGGTGTTTGGTGCAGGAACAAAAGGGTTGACGGTGAAGAATCTGAAATCCTTTAGCTATAAGAGTTGGAGTGACGGAATCGACTTGATGTGCTGTCGTGATGTGCTGATTGACAATGTTTTTATGCGTAACAGTGATGATTGCATTGCACTCTATAATCACCGTTGGAATTGGTGGGGAGGCTCTGGCAATATCACAGTGCAGAATGCTGTTCTTTGGGCGGATATTGCTCATCCGATTAATATCGGTGGACATGGAGACCCGGAATCACCGGTAGGCGAAGTAATGGAAAACCTTACTTTCCGGCAGATAGATATTTTGGAACATGATGAGGACGATGTTCCATATCAAGGGTGTATGGCGATTGATTGCGGTGATAAGAACTTGGTACGTAATGTCTTGTTTGAGGACATTCGTGTAGAGAGTATTCAAGAAGGCAGACTTTTTCATCTCAATGTGCGTTTCAATGAGAAATATGATAAAGCTCCCGGATGGGGAATTGAAAATGTCACTTTCCGTAATATTACTTATGACGGGCTTGGTGAGAATCCGTCTCTAATCAAAGGGTTCGACAACAGTCGGAAAGTGAAGAATGTAATCTTTGATAATGTCGTTATTAATGGTCAGAGGATGACGGATTTGAATGGATTTGTAAAGAACGAATTTGTAGAGGATATACGTGTGCGGTAAAATTAGTTTAAATAGTAGCTTTATAGATATTAAATATATAAACAATGATTATGAGTAAGCAGTTTTTGGTTGCAATCGCATTATTGGCAGTATCGGCTCTATCGTCGGCTCAATCTGTGTACCCCGGTCAGCATCAGGGAAAAATGAAAAAAGAGACAGTGGCTCCTGTGCGGGTACAAAGTTTTGACTTGAAAGACGTGCGTTTATTACCGAGTCGTTTTCGTGACAATATGTTGCGGGATTCCGCATGGATGACTTCTATTGACGTGAATCGCCTGTTGCATAGTTTCCGGACAAATGCCGGAGTATTTGCCGGTCGTGAAGGCGGATATATGACAGTGAAGAAGCTCGGTGGCTGGGAATCTTTGGATTGTGAGCTTCGCGGACATACTACTGGACATTTGCTTTCAGCTTACGCCTTGATGTACGCCGCAACCGGAAGTGAGATTTTCAAACTAAAAGGAGATAGCCTTGTCAATGGACTGACCGAAGTTCAAAATGCCCTGAAAGGCGGCTATTTAAGTGCCTATCCCGAAGAACTGATAAATCGTAATATTCAAGGAAAGAGCGTTTGGGCGCCTTGGTACACATTGCATAAACTTTATTCCGGCCTGATAGACCAATATCTGTATGCAGACAATCAGCAAGCCTTGAAAGTGGTGACAAAAATGGGTGACTGGGCTTATAACAAACTAAAACCGCTCACTGAAGAAACCCGGAAACTCATGATACGTAATGAGTTTGGTGGTATCAATGAATCATTTTACAATTTGTATGCTATCACAGGCGATGAACGTTACCGTTGGTTGGCTGAATACTTCTACCATAATGACGTAATTGACCCTTTAAAAGAACTCCGAGACGATTTAGGAACCAAACATACGAATACATTTATCCCGAAAGTCATAGCCGAAGCGCGTAACTATGAACTGACAGAGAATGAGACAAGCAAAAAGCTTTCAGAGTACTTCTGGCATACCATAATTGACCACCATACTTTTGCTCCGGGATGCAGTAGCGATAAAGAACATTTTTTTGACCCGAAGAAGTTCTCTAAACATTTGACCGGCTATACAGGAGAAACTTGTTGCACTTATAATATGTTGAAACTCAGCCGTCATCTTTTCTGCTGGACGGGCGATTCGTCTATTGCCGATTATTACGAAAGGGCATTATACAACCATATCCTCGGTCAACAAGACCCGCAAACAGGAATGGTAGCCTATTTTCTTCCGCTGCTTTCCGGCTCTCATAAGCTATACAGCACAAAAGAGAACTCTTTCTGGTGTTGCGTCGGTAGCGGATTTGAAAATCATGCCAAATATGGTGAAGCTATCTATTATCACAATGACTGGGGAATCTACGTAAATCTGTTTATTCCTTCCCAGGTCACTTGGAAAGAAAAAGAATTGACTCTTCTTCAGGAAACAGAATTTCCAAAAGAGGAAACAACTCGGTTTACCATTCGTGCTGAGAAGCCGGTACGCACTACTGTTTATCTAAGATATCCTTCATGGAGTAAAAAAGCAGAAGTATTTGTTAATGGTAAAAAAGTGGCAGTAAAACAAAAGCCGGGTTCTTATATTGCTATCACCCGTGATTGGAAGGACGATGACCGTATTTCGGCTACTTACCCGATGCAGCTTGAGATGGAAGCCACTCCCGATAATCCGAATAAAGTGGCTTTACTGTACGGGCCGTTAGTGCTTGCCGGAGAACGGGGCACGGAAGGTATGCAGGCTCCTGCACCTTTCTCTAATCCTGCTCTTTACAATGATTATTATACTTATAATTTCCATGTGCCTGCCGATTTGCGTACCTCATTGAAAGTAGATATGAAATATCCGGAACGTACTTTGCAACGTACAGGAAAAGACCTGCTCTTTACAACGGAACAGGGAGACGTAATTCGTCCGCTTTATGATTTGCACCATCAGCGTTATGTGGTATATTGGGATTTACAGTCTAAATAGAAAATTTTAGGCACGGATTACACGGATTTCACGGTTTTTAGAATTATGATTGCATAAAGCAACAGCGTAATCTGTGTAATTCCGTACCTAATAGGAAGTTATTACTTAAATAGATAAAGGAAATGAAGGGAAGATTATTAATCGTACTTTTTGTAAGTCTCTGTTTTATTGCGGGTTCCTGCAATGTATCGTCCGTACGGGGAAGTCATTATAACTTCTCTTCATTGGACTCTGTTATTCAAGGTTGGGTAAGTAAGGGATATTATCCTGGAGCTTCCATCTGCGTAGTGAAGAATGATTCCGTTATTTTCCAGAATAACTATGGCAACTACACTCCCGATACGAAAGTATATGTAGCTTCTGCCGGAAAGTGGGTAGCGGCTGCTGTTATCGGAGCGGTAGTAGACAGTACCGATTTAGGTTGGGATGACTCGGTGGAGAAATGGTTGCCGGAATTTAAAGGAGATGCCAAAGGAAAAATCCTTTTACGACAACTATTATCTCATACTTCCGGAGTACGTCCCTATCTTCCCGAACCTCGGATAGATAATTACAATCATCTGGATTCTGCCATTATTGAGATATTGCCGTTAGATACGGTCTTTACTCCGGGAAGTCAGTTCCAATATGGAGGACTTGCCATGCAGATTGCCGGAAGAATGGCGGAAGTGGCAATGGGGAAAGAGTTTGAAACTCTCTTTCAGGAGCTATTGGCGCAACCATTGGAAATGAAGAATTCTCATTTTACTCCGATAAATACCGATGGCGGGCATGCCCCGATGTTGGGTGGTGGTCTGTGTACCACTTTGAACGATTATATTCATTTTCTATCTATGATTTATCATGAAGGAATGTATAACGATAAGCGGATTATATCAGCAAAAACTGTAAAGGAAATGCAGGCCGACCAAGTGAAAGACGCAATAATCCCTTCGAATAACTCGGATAATTATGTAGCGAAAGGGCTAGGACAATCCCACAATGGAATCTACGGATTGGGAGAATGGCGTGAATTAATCGATAAGAAGACAGGTGAAGCTTATCAGATTAGTTCACCAGGATGGGCTGGCGCTTACCCGTGGATCAATAAACGGGAGAATGTTTATGGCTTCTTTATTGCTCATGTAGTCGGTGCTTCCAGTAAAGAAGATGGTTTCTCGTCTTTTTATGGTAGTCCTGTAATTTCGAGAACTGTTTCAGAGATTGTAAAGGGACATCCGTTGGTTGTGAAACAAGGCCGCGTTGAAGTGGGCAACGGTTCTCTTTACTATGAGGAAGCCGGCACAGGTGCTCCCGTCATCTTTGTTCATGGTCATTCTTTGGATCATCGTATGTGGGATGAACAATTTTCCGTACTGGCAAAAAAATATCGTGTGATCCGCTATGATTTGAGAGGATATGGCATTTCGTCTTCACAAACGGAAGACTATCAATTTACACACGCTGAAGATTTAGTTACTTTGATGGATTCTTTGCACATTAAGAAAGCACATATCGTCGGACTTTCTTTAGGTGGTTTTATTACTGCCGATATGTTGGCGTACTTCCCGGATCGGATGTTATCTGCTTTTTTAGCCAGTGGAAACATTCGGAAATCGAAAGGCCCAAGTGAACCGATGACTCCGGAAGAAGCAAGAGTACGTGATAAGGAGATTGCTGCTTTGAAAGAGAAAGGGGTAGATGTGATGAAGAAAGAGTGGTTTGAAGGATTGATGAAGTCAGGAGGAAGTCAGCGGGAACGAATGCGTGAGTCTCTATGGCAAATGATCGATGAGTGGGATGCGTGGCAACCTTTACACAAAGAAGTACGGGTGGTAGCTGGTTTGGATGCCATCGAGGAATTGAAAAAGAATCATCCCGATGTACCTGCTTTAATTGTTGAAGGTCATTCTTCCGGTAACCGATTCTCAAAAGAACCTCCCATTTTACAATATCTTCCCAATGGAAAACTGAAAGTAATTGACGATTGCGGACACATGCTGAATATGGAACGCCCGGAAGAATTTAATGCAGCATTGGAAGAATTTTTGAAAAACGTTCAATAAAGAATAATATTGTAACTGATTATATATAGAATAGACTAAGTAGCATGAAACAAACTATTATTGCTGTTATCTGTTTTTTGTGTGTTTCTTCATTATATATACAAGCACAAAAAATAAATCATCCTTCATTACTGTATACTCCACAACGCATACAGCAAGTGAAACAGCGTATGCAGCATGAACCTAAATTGCAGGAAGCATGGGGAGATATTAAGAAAACAGCAGATGAAGCTTTGCAAAAGAAAGATTTTAATCGATTAGACTATTTGTCATTAGCTTATTTGATGACTGATAATAAGGAGTATGCAGACGCAATCAAAGAAATCCTCCTGAAAACTGTGGAAGCCGAATCATGGGGAGATGTGGAAATGATGGCACGTATTCCTGCATGGCGTTCACAACTGGGTATGGCTCATAAGAGTTTTCTTTCCGCAGTGGGGTATGATGCTGCATACAATGTCATGTCTTCTTCAGAAAGAAAAAAGATAGCCGAAGGATTGAAACGGTTAGCCGTGGAACCGGCATTGGGAGACTGGTTGTTGGAGCCGACCCGTATTCACTCATTGAATTCGATGGGACATAACTGGTGGACCTCCTGTGTTTGTCAGGGTGGAATATTGGCTTTGAGCCTTCAAAACGAAATCCCCGAAGCCAGGGAATGGGTGGAACAACTTCACGAATCTCTTCCTGAATGGTTCGATTTTGCCGGTGATGTATTGCAACAGAAAGCAAAGAGTTTTGATGAGGCCGGTGGAATGTATGAAAGTCTGAATTATGCTAACTTTGGTATTCAGGAAGCTTTGTTGTTTAGGATAGCTTGGATAAACACTCATCCCGGACAGAATCCGGGTGATATTCCTCAATTGGCAAAATTGCCGAGTTACTTCTCACAAGTCTGCTACCCACGTACGGGTATGCTGCATAGTTTGAATTTTGGAGATAGCCATAAAAATGTATCGGCAGAATCCAGTATGATGTTATTGTATGCATTGGGGATGAAAGATCCAACTATTTTGTGGTATATATCTCAAGTGGAACAAGGACAACATCGTGATGGCTTTTTCCTGAATCGTCCTATGGGTTTCCTTTACACTCCTGATTTGAGTAAGGCGCCCGCTGTCCTTCAACTGCCGACTTCTCAATTATTTGCCGATTTTGGTTGGGCTACGATGCGTGATTCGTGGGAAAAGGATGCTACGATGCTGGCTGTAAAAAGCGGTCATACATGGAATCATTCTCACGCAGATGCCAATTCATTTATTGTCTTTCATAAAGGGGTAGATATTATTAAAGACGGGGGAAACTGTTGGTATCCTAATCCTGCTTATCGGAATTATTTCTTTCAAAGCCAGGCGCATAATGTAGTACTGTTCAATGGCGAGGGACAACCCCGTGAGCAGCAGTACAGCGGTTCTACTTTGAGAGGATATTTACATCATCTTTTGGATGCGGGAAATGTGAAATATGTCCTGGCTAATGGAACAGGTCCTGTATCTAATAATTTCAGTCGTAATTTCCGCCATTTCCTTTGGATGGATAATGTGATTTATATGATTGATGATTTAAAGACGCATAAGGTCGGCCGTTTTGAATGGCTGTGGCATACCAACGGGACTTATAAGAAGTCGGGAGTTGACGTGAATGTGACGAATGGTAATTCTTCCGTTGTGATTCGTCCTCTTTATCCCCGTTTGCTTGCTAAGTCTGATTTTGTACACGACTATCCGGAGGATTTGTATTGGGAAGAAATACAGGCTCCAACTGAAGATTTGAAAGGTACTGAAACCTATTATTCATTTCATTTGCCGGCAGAAGTCAATCGAGTAAAAGGGCTGACAGCTATTATTTTGAAGGAGACTCCCAATGAAAAAGACCTGCCGCAAATGGAACGGCGGGAAGGGCAGGACTGGATTGGTCTTCGTATCCGTCACAAAGGTAAAGTGACTGACTTGTATATTAACCAGTTGGCAGATGGCAGACTGATGCACAGTAACTCATGGATTATGCCGGACGGCTGGATGACAGATGCCTATATGTTTGCTGTCTCTTATCCCGAAGGAACGGAAGCCAAAGACGCCAAAGATTTCTTTATCTGTCATGGCAGTGCATTAAGGCGCGATAAGGAAACCTATTTTTCTTCTTTGGCTAAGTTATTCGTTATCCAAAAGGAAGAAGATAAGAAACTCAATCTTTGGATAGACGGGCAACCGAAGATCCATGCCAGTTTCAGGAGTAAGAAGAAGCCTGTAAGAGTAGAGGTTAATAATAAGAGAATTCCTGTTGTTTATAAACAATTCCAATTGAGTATAAAGCTGGTAGATTAACACTCATTTTTAATGAGGAATGTGTTTTGTTTTTGTATAAACCTACATAAAATTCGGGATATTTTATGTAGGTTTGCATTGTTTCATCAAATATGAATCCTATGAATAATCTGATACGACATATAACAAGCCTTATATTTATTTCTTTTTCTCTGTCTGCCTATCCGATTTCTTATTCCTTCCGTGGTCTGTCAGAAACAAATGGATTATCTGATTTAACGGTCAGTGCCTTGTATAAAGACTCCGTAGGCTATATCTGGATTGGAACAGCTACGTCAGTTGAATGTTTTGATGGCTTTCGTTTCAAGCATTATCCGATATTCGGAGATGATGAGAAACTGAAATGGGTGAATGTTATTGCAGAAACACAAGGCAATCAGATTTGGATGGGAAACGATATGGGGCTTTGGCGGATAAATAAAGAATCCGGTAAATTAGAACCGTTTGTTGCTGAAGTGATAAAATTTGGAGTTCGTTCTTTATTGACCGATGCGCAGGGAAACTTATATATTGGCAGTGAAAAAGGATTGTTTGTCTGCAAAAATAATGAAATGGAGCAGATTACTATCAATCCGGATATGTGGTCATCGGATAATTTCATAGTCGATTTGAATATGGGAGAAAAAGATACATTATGGATTCTGACCCGCTCCAAACTATATTCAATGAATCTGTCTACCCGAAAAATATCTTTATGCCCATACGGTGACAATGATAGACAGGATTATACTTATCGGAAAATGGCACGAATTGGTTCCAGGCTCTATTTAGGAACAATGGAACATGGAGTGGTTGTTTACGATATACCGACAGGGAAGTTCAAGGATAATTGGATTGATTTGGGATGCAATGTAATTTCCTCTTTGTCGGGTGACGGAAAAGATATACTTTATGTTGGAACAGACGGAAATGGAGTACATTTTGTATCTGTCAAGGAAAATAAGGTTATGAAATCTTTCTGTTATGAACCCGGTACTAATGGCGGAATCCGCTCTAACTCTGTCTATTCATTGCTGGTGGACAGGGAAGGATTGATATGGGTTGGATTCTATCAGTTGGGACTTGATTATACACTGTATCAGAGCGGGCTTTTCTCTACCTATTCTTATTCTCCTTATTTTGATTCAAAAGACATACCGGTACGGGCCATAGCTATCAATGAGAATGAAAGATTGATAGGTTCCCGCAATGGCCTCTTCTATGTCGATGAGACGAAACGGCGTTTTAGGAGTTTCAAGTCACCTCAATTACGCTCTAATATGATAATGTGCATTTACCCGTTTCAGGGAAAGTATTATATCGGTACGTATGGTGGTGGCATGTATATACTGGATTCTTCTACATTAACTATCCATGATTTTGAACCTTCGGAGACTCCTTTTGTGAAAGGGCATGTTTTCTGCATCAAGTCGGACAATGACGGTTGTCTGTGGATTGCCACTTCAATGGGCTTATATCAGTATAAAGATGGCGAACAACTCAATCACTATACCAGTTCGAACTCCAAACTCCCGGAAGGGAATGTGCTTGATATATGTTTTGATTCTACAGGAAAGGGCTGGATTTGTACGGCTACCGGTTTATGTATCTGGGATCCTTCCACTCGTAGTATAAAATCAGATGTATTCCCCGAAGGCTTTATACATAAAGAGAAAATCAGGACAGTATATGAAGACTCTTCCCACGAGCTCTATTTCCTTCCGGATAAAGGCCCTATTTTTATTTCAGATTTGTCGATGACTCATTTCCGAAGATTCCAGCCGGGCACTCTTTTGGAAGGGAAAGATGCCATGTTTATGATCGAAGATCGTGAAGGGTGGCTGTGGATTGGTACGAATCTGGGCTTGTACCGTTATGATAAAAAAAGTACAATTGTTCCTTATACTTTTGTGGACGGGTTGCCGAGTTCTGTTTTTATTACCTGTTGCCCTGTTATAGATACTTCGGGAACAATCTGGTTCGGCAATTCCAAAGGATTGATTTATTTGACCAGGGATTTACGTGATATAAATGAAGAAAATAGTTATCCCCTGGCTATCACAGATGTATATGTGAATGGTAAAGAACCTTATCACCCTGCTATACAGAGAGAACAGCATCTCTATAAAGTCTCTTTGGAACCGTCGCACAAGAATCTGACTATCTGTTTCTCCGGATTTACCTATTCCGATCCTGCATATATGTCTTATGAATATAAAATGGAAGGGATGGATGATGATTGGCAGTTGTTGGGTGGTAAATCCGAACTGACCTATTATGACTTGTCTTCCGGGAAATATCAATTCAAAATCCGTCGGATTGGTGAGCCCGGTTCGGAAATCTGTTTATCAGTGACTATTGCTTCCTCTTTTAACGCGACCTTATGGGGAACAATTCTATTATTGATTGCAATAATATGCTTAAGCTATGCTTATTACCGGAGAAAAAAGAACTCTCCGGCTCTTGCGGCGGACGCCATAGAAACCGGGAAACCGGTAGTTGAAGAAAAATACAGAAAGAGCAATGTGAGTATGGAAGAATGTCATCGGCTGGCAAACGAACTGGATATGCTGATGCAGGAAAAAAGACTGTATGTTAACCCTGATTTAAAGATTGCGGATTTGGCGTCAGTATTGAACGTCTCTCCATATACATTGTCCTACGTGTTTAATCAGTTCTTGAACAAGAATTATTATGATTATCTGAATGATTACCGCATAGCTGAGTTTAAACGGTTGCTTAATGAGGATGAATATTCAAAATATACCTTAAGTGCTTTAGCTGAACTGTGTGGTTTTAGTTCTCGTACTTCCTTTTTCCGTTATTTTAAAAAGACGACCGGAATAACCCCGAACGAATATGTCCAAAGTATAGGACGAACTAATGAAGATTGATTGCCGGAGTCTCATATAATAATTTGAGACTCTGGTTTTTAATTATCTAATTAATTGATTACCAGTAAGTATTGTGACTTCTGTTTCCCTTCCAATAGGATGAAATCTATCCGCCCTTTTTTATTGTTTCTTTTCCGTATTTACCATTTATATTTGCCAGCGTAATGATAAACAAAAATCTAAGCAATGGAAAATATAAACATGAAATCCACTCAACTGGTTGCTGACTCTTATAAGAGTTATCATCATTCCGTTTATCTTTATATCTATTATAAAATAGGTAAGGACGAAGAAGCAAAAGACCTGTCACAAGATGTCTTTTTGCGTTTGATGGACTATAAGCAGATATTGCGTCCGGAAACAGTGAAACATTTTATATTCGCGATTTGCCGGAATCTGGTAACGGACTATTTGCGTCGTTTTTACAAAGCTCAAGAAGTAACTTCCTATCTTTTCGACCGGATTCCTACTTGTACCAATGAAGTGGAGAGCCAGATTATTGCCAATAATCTATTGACATGTGAATGGGAGAGAGCCAATCAGCTTCCTGAACAACGTCGGAAGATTTATATCATGAGTCGTTTCGAAAATAAATCCTCGGCTGATATTGCCGCCCAATTGGGAATTTCTTCCCGTACGGTGGAAAACCACTTGTTTATCAGTCGGAAAGAAATCCGTGAGTATATCCAACAGTGTATCTAATATTAGAATAAATAGTATAAATGTTAGTTTTAAATTTTATGTATATGAAAAAAAATCTCTTCAGATTCTCATCGAGAAGATTTCTATTCTCTACGGTGATGGCCTCTGCCCTTGTAACAGGTGCTCCGCAGGCGGTATTTGCCAATGTGGGAGAAGTGCAGGCTGTTTCGCAGACTGGGGCAATCAAAGGTAAAATCGTGGATTCCTATGGCGAACCTGTTATTGGTGCCAATGTCAAAGTGAAAGGCACTACCAATGGTACGATAACGGATATGAATGGAAACTTTACTTTGAATAATGTATCAGGTGGTACGTTAGTGATTTCTTTTATTGGTTATAAGACGTTGGAAGTTTCTGTAAAAGGGACGAATCTGGCTAAAATTATCATGCACGAAGATACAGAGGTGCTGGATGAAGTTGTTGTGGTAGGTTATGGTACTCAGAAAAAAGAATCGTTGACAGGCTCGGTAACAGTGGTCGACCAAAAACTTTTTAAGGACAAAGGTACAGTGGCCAATCCGCTCTCGGCTATGCAAGGTCAGGTTCCGGGCTTACGCATCACCCGCTCGTCGGCTGCTCCCGGTGAAGAAGGATGGGGTGTCTCAATCCGTGGCTCTGTCTCAAAGAACAAGGTAGAACCTCTTTTGATTATTGACGGTGTACCAGCCAGTGGTGTGAGCGAGATGGCTCAACTCAATGCCGACGACATCGAAACCATTAACTTCCTGAAAGATGCTTCGGCTGCTATTTATGGCGCAAAAGCAGCGGGTGGTGTGATTTTGGTAACTACCAAACGTCCCGATGCCGGCAAAACCAGAGTGGAATATAGCGGTTCGGTTACACGTAAAATTGTGGGTTTGCAACCCCGCATGATGAGCATGGACGAATGGACGGACGGTGTGCTCCAAGCCCGTTTGAATGACGGCTATGGCGAAGACGACAACTGGGTGCGCTATGCCCGTTTGGCCAAAGCGATGAAGGGGAGTTGGATTAATCTGCATGGTGGAAACAACCCCGATGAAGATCCCATTCCGGGAGGATTCCGTGGCGTGGCCGACTTTGTGTTTCACGATATGAACTGGACTGATGTGCTGTGGGGAAATGCCACTTCTACCCAGCATAACCTCAGCGTAAGCGGAGGTTCGGAAAAATCGACCTACCGACTTTCGTTGGGTTATTTGAACGACCAAGGGACGCTGCAATGGGGGAACAACTCGAACGAACGCTATAACGTACGTTTATTCAACAGTTTCAAGATAAACAACCGTATCAGCTTGGAAACCAATATGTCAGCTAGTCGTCAGCATCAAGTGGCTCCTACACAGATTGGTAGTATATTGGGTAGCAGCATACCGCAGCCTGGGCTACCGGTTTCGACTATTGATGGCAAACCGTATGCGTGGGGAGGCATTCATACCCCCAACTGGTCTGCCGAATTGGGTGGTGACAACAAACTTGTGGTGACCACAATGAATGTGAACGAGATTTTGAAAGTGAACATTTTGGATGGTCTTGATTTTCAGGGAACTTTGGGATACTCAACGAACAATGCGGCCCGTGACGAACAATATCTTTCGGTTGATTGGTATCAATACGACGGCACTCCGATTCTGAATGAGAACTCTCCCTATCCCGCAAAAGAAAAATCATCGTATACTAAAAGTTCTGCGCGTACCGACAATTACACGGCATCAGCTTTCCTCACTTATAAGAAATTATTTGATGAGTTTCATGACATATCGCTTATGGGAGGTGTGCAATACGACTATGCCGCTTACGATTATAGCGGCACCAAAGCAATGGACGTGGAAGCGGCAATCGAATCGCTTAACGGTAAAGGACAAATCTACATAGACAAAGTAGACCGTTGGGAGGAAGCCATTCTCTCTTATTTCGGTCGCTTGAATTATAACTACAAGTCGAGATATATGGTCGAAGTGAATGCTCGCTACGACGGCTCTTCGAAATTCTTGCCCAAGAATCGCTGGAACTTCTTCTGGGGCGCATCAGCCGGATGGCGTATCACTGAAGAAAAATTCATGGAGAACTTGCGTGACTATGTGAATGAACTGAAACTACGTGCCTCATATGGTGAGGTAGGTAACCAAAATGGTATCGGACGCTATGACGGCATCCAACTTTACAACTACAAATCGAACAGCGGCGCTTTGTTGGGCAACTCGAAAGGAACCTATGTGGAATCTGCCGGACTGGTGAGCACCATGCGTACTTGGGAACGTATCTACAACTATAATTTGGGGATTGACTTTGGATTCCTCAACAATCGCCTTACGGGTACGTTCGAGGTCTTTAAAAAGAAAAACGACAATATGCTGGTTTCGCGTCTGCACCCCGGTGTCTTGGGTGGAACTGCTCCCAGTACTAATAGCGGTAAGTTTGAAGCCAATGGTTACGATGCCAGCTTGACTTGGCGTGACAAGATAGGCGGTTTTAACTACCACGTTGGCGGTACATTAACCTATATGACCAACAAACTCGTCGATGGAGGTAACATCGTGATAAGCGCAGGTTATAACGAAGCTGTGAATGGTTATCCGCTCAATTCGGTATTTGGCTACCGTTATGTGGGTAAAGTACAAAACCAAGACCAATTGGACTATTATGTGGACAAATATGTGGGCAGCAACTCTATCTCCCTACCTGCCAACTTGCGTTTGGGCGACCACATGTATGAAGATGTGAACAAAGACGGCAAACTGACACAAGACGACCTTGTATTTCTCGGTTCCGACGACCCCAAATATTCGTTCTCGTTTAATTTAGGATGCGAATGGAAAGGATTTGATTTCAATACCGTGTTCCAAGGTGTGGGCAAGCGTACCATCTATCGTGAAATTGACTCTTGGAAAGTGCCTTTCAAAGCTATTTGGCTGAACACTACCAACCAGTCGGTAGGCAATGTATGGAGTCCCGAAACTCCCAATAACCATTTCCCGACTTATTCAAACAGTAATGACATTAATAACTATAACTACATTCCATCTACCTGGTCGGCCGATAATGGTGCTTACCTGCGTCTCAAAGAGGTTGTACTAGGTTACACATTGCCAAAGGCATGGATAAATAAGAGTGGTTTCATCAGTAACTTACGTATTTATGTATCGGGTGCCGACTTGTGGGAAAAATCGTATATCACCGATGGTTGGGATCCCGAAGCTACCCGTAAGGTAGAAAAAAAGCAACGCTATCCGTTTAACCGCACCGTGACTTTCGGTGTGAATGCCACATTCTAATTTTTATTCTTAATATTGAAGATAACAATGAAAAAAATAGCATATATTTTAGGAATTATTTGCGCCATGACCATGCAGTCGTGTTTAGACCTTGAGCCCAAGACGCAATTGGCGGATACCAATTATTGGAAGTCGCCCGAACACTTCAAACTTTTTGCCACCCAGTTCTACGGCTGGTCGGCCGACTTTCGATGGCTCGATGACAGTCAGCATGCTGATATTCGATCGGACTTGTTTGCCGGTAGCACGGTGAACATCTATAGTAACGGAACGAACAGTATTCCGTCGTCTGACAAGCATTATACCGACAATTACAATCGTATTCGTCAAGCCAACACCTTGTTGCAACAGGCTGATGCATATGACCAACCAGCCGACATCGCCATTTCAGTGGGGGAGGCCCGTTTCTTCCGTGCTTATTGTTACTTCGAGTTGTTGCAGGCCTACGGTGACCTTATCATTACCCGCACGCCGCTCGACATCGACTCGCCTGAGATGCAGAAGGCCCGCAATCCTCGTACCGAGGTAGCTGACTTTATCATTGACGACTTGAAAGAAGCCGCTAAACTATTACCTGTTGATAAGGCTATCAGTAGCAGCGACAAAGGTCGTCTCTCCAGCGAAGCTGCTTTGGCATTTCTTTCGCGGGTAGCCCTTTATGAAGGTACATGGGAGAAATTTCATACTGGCGGTCAAAATACCGAACGTACAAAAGATTTGCTCAATACCGCAGCACAGGCGGCTCATGATGTAATAGAGGGCGGAGCATTCGAACTTTTTGCTCCTCAAGAATTGGGTACGGAAGCCTATAAATATCTCTTTATCTTGGAGAATGAAAAGTCGAATCCTGCCAGTATCAATAAAACAGGTAATAAAGAGTATATCTTTACCCGCCGCCACGATCCTGTTATCAATTCTATCGGCTTCAACATCACACAAGGGCGTTTGGGCAATGCCTTGTATGTTACTCGTAAAATGGCTAATATGTATCTGCAAAGCAATGGATTGCCTATCAATCCTCAAACGTGGAATTATACGAAAATGGATGATGAATATAAAAATCGCGACAACCGCATGAACAATCAGCTTATGGTGCCCGGACAAACTTACTGGGGTACAAGCGGCGGACGCATCGATTGGAGCGGCAATGCTGCCGAAATAGCCAATGCCTCGCATAGGAACTTCATACCTCAAACGGGTACAGGGTACTTTCCTCACAAGTGGTGCTGCGAACGCGACGGAGTGCCTACCGGTATGGAAGCCTATGACTTCCCCGTCATCCGCTATGCCGAGGTACTGCTGAACTATGCCGAAGCCGTGTTTGAACGCGATGGACAAATATCGGATGAAGACTTAGCCATCAGCTTGAACCTGACACGCAAACGCATCAACCCCGAAATGCCTGACTTGACTAACGACTTTGTTACGGCAAATAGTCTGGATATGCGCACAGAAATTCGTCGTGAGCGCACCATCGAATTTTTTGATGAGAATTTCCGCATTGATGATCTGAAGCGTTGGAAAACGGCCGAAGACGAAATGCCGATGAACCTCACTGGGGTGAAGTGGAAAGGTACCGATTTTGAAAACAGATGGCCTGATGCTTCTTTTAAGGACAAAGATGGCGAAGGTTGCATTATCCACGAAAAAGGACGCAACTGGCACGAAAAGCATTACTTGTTGCCACTGCCCACCGACCAACTCAAACTGAACTCCAACTTGAAACAAAATCCGGGTTGGAATCAATAATCCATTCATTATTCATTTATAAAGTAATCGAATTATGACATACAAAAATATACTTCAAAAGGGTGCGTTTGCAGCACTGATGACGGCTGGTTTAGTGATGACCGTTTCGTGCAATGATGACGATGTATCCCCTGTTTTAGAAGAAAGAGTACTCGTTAAGGAAATCAACCTTGAAGTGACTCCCGAACTGCCTCTGTTGATAGGCACTGACACTTTGATAAAATATACCGTAGGTCCTAATGAGGCTTTCAACAAAGAGGTGGTATGGAAATCGACTGTACCTGATGTGGCTACCGTAGATGCCGAAGGACGCATTACGGCAGTGAAGGCAGGTAGCACGGTAATTTCGGCTAAGCCGGCTGTGGGCTATTCTGCTACTTCGACCATCAATGTGAAGGTGGTAAACGAAATTATTCACATCACTGACATCAATCTCACTAACGAAGAACTCGAAGTGTTTGTAACCTCGACTTTGCCACTCACTTGGCAGACTACCCCGGCCGACCCCACTTACCCTGGCTTGATTTGGAAAAGCCTTACTCCCGATAAAGCCACTGTCAATGAAAAAGGCGAGGTGAAGGGTATAGCCGAAGGAAAGGCACGCATCCAAGTTATCGCTACCGATGACAAACATTTCACGAAAGAGTTTGAAATAAAGGTGAAGCCTATTATCTATATCGAAAGTATGGAATTTGTGAAAGAATCAGACAAACTGGCCTTAGGCGAAACTTACACTCCGCAGATGAATGTAACGCCGATAGATGCTACGCTTTCGTACATCGCATGGGAAAGCAGTAAGCCGGATGTTGTAGAGATTGACGAAAAAGGCCGGTTCGTGGCGAAGGCTTATGGCAATGCAGTGATTACCGCTCTGGCTGACTATGGTGACGGTAAACCTGTCAAAGCTACGATGAGTGTCAACGTAAGCGAAGGTTTAATGAACGACCAGTTTACCATTGAGAACATCTGGCAGCCGTTCGGCAACTTTACCCACCGGGAATTTGAATGGATGGAGAATGACGGAGTACTTCGTATTTTCCCCGGTGAAGATAAGGCTTACAAAGCTGTCCGCATTTGCCGCACCGGTGGTTTTGGGTTTAACGTAACCAACTATCCCATTTTGGCCTTTAAAGTGAAATTCCCCCAAAATGTGTTCGAAGCATCGACAGGTATAGAGTGGTATCTCGACATTTGGGGTGGAAGTGGCATTACCGTAGCCGGTAAATATGGCGAAGATACCGATAAAGGAAAAAATGCCATGACTGTGGTAGATTGCGGTGAATACAAAGTATTCTATGCTGATTTCACGAAGAAATTCCTCGGCAAAAACCAACAGTATATGCCTACCTCATTGACGAAGTACGACACGGTGGAACTTCAAATTTGGAAAATCTGGTATGAAGCCAATGAAACAGGCAGCATCTATGTGGATTGGATAAAGACTTTCGAATCGGAACAAGAACTGAAAAATTTGATAAAGAACGAAAGTGGCAAATAATTGCATCTACTTTCTCTGGAAACTGATTGAATAACAAAATGAAAATTGAATGTATGAAGAATCTGATTTATACCTTCGTAGGCAGCGTAATGCTTGTGTTGCTGACCAGTTGTAGTGTTGAGTTCGAGAACGGAACTCCCGAACCATGGCAACGTGAAATCAACCCCAATGAAAATTATGAGTACACCATCAAGCACCCTTGCCTGGTGAATACCGAAGCCGACTTTGAACGCGCACGCCGTAAAGTGAACGAACGTGCCGAACCTTGGATAAGCGGTTGGCAAAAATTGTGCGAAAGCCGATTTGCCCAACTGAGTTACAACTCAAACCCTCAAGAAGAAATTGTGCGCCACTCGAAAGGAGGAAACTTTAATACGGCCGCTTTTGATGCCGGTGCCGCTTATCAGTTGGCTGTACGCTGGAAAATTTCAGGAGACGAAGATTATGCCAAGGCAGCTATTAAAATTCTGAACGGATGGGCTAAGACTTGTAAGGGGGTGAATTATAAAACATGGCCCGACGACAGCCATCGCCTGCTTGCCGCCGGATTTATCGGATACCAGTTTGCTGCTCCCGCTGAATTGATGCGGGATTACGAAGGCTGGAAAACCGAAGATTTTGAAGTATTCAAGAAATGGATGGATAAAACTTTCTATCCCATTTGTGATGATTTTTTGGATAACCATTTTAATTCTTCAGCCATTTCGGGCTGGATGAGTTGGGATTTGCCTTCCATGCTCACTATTCTTTCTATCGGTGTGCTGAATGATGACGATGCCAAGATTAAACAAGCTTTGGAGTTTTTCTATCACGGAAAAGGTATGGGGTGTATTGAATGGTCGGTGAAAGGTATGCACGAGGATCCTGCAGGAAAAGTGAAAGGCAGACATTTGGCACAGAGCCAAGAAATGGGACGCGACCAGGGACACGCTACTCTCAACGTAGGCTTACATGCTTACTTCTGTCGTACAGCCTATAACTTGGGTATTGATCTTTTTGCTTACAACGACAACATCATTCTCGACCTTTGCGAATATACAGCTAAGTACAACTTAACTTCGACCGAAGATGTGGAAATGCCTTTCGAACCTTACTATCACCCTAAATACGGTTGGCATGAGAAGGTGTCGGTCGACGGTAAGGGGCGTGCCCGTCCGGGATGGGAACTCCTTTACAACCATTATGCCAAGGTGAAAGGTCTGAATGCTCCATATTCGCAAGCTTTTGCCGAAAAAGAACGTCCTGAAGGGTATGGTGAGCGTGGTACTGCCGAAGCCGGTGATTTAGGGTTTGGAACTTTATTGTATACTGAAGAATAACTTTTTGAGATTTTCCTACAGATTTCAAGGAGTTAAGAGGTTAGGCTTCTTAACTCCTTGTTGTTACTCAATGAACCCTTCACAATTCTTTGTCTTATGATAAATAGATTATTTTCTACCTTATTATTCCTTGCTTGTCTCTTTTGTGGTTTGTCCCCAATGGCAAAGGCGCAAAACAACGAGTGGGAAAATCCCACCCAATATGAGTGGAACAAAGAGAAACCACACGCTGACTTTCGTCTCTACGAGCGGGCAGATGATGCTGTGAACGATAATTCCCAGAAATCGCCTTGGCAGCACTCGTTGAATGGTACGTGGAAATTTGTTTATGCTCCCTCTATCGCAGAAAGCATAAAGGATTTTTATCGTACAGATTTATCCGATAATGATTGGGATACAATTACTGTCCCTTCCAATTGGGAAATCCAAGGATTCGGTGAACCGATAATCCGTAATATTCAGTATGTGTTTTCGCCCAATCCACCTTATATTGATGTTGATAATCCTGTGGGGACTTACCGGCGTACATTTACGGTTCCTCAAAACTGGCAGGGGCGTGAAGTGTTGTTGCACTTCGGGTCCATCAGTGGCTACGCCCGTATCTATGTGAACGGGCAGCAAGTGGGGATGACTAAAGCGTCCAAGACTCCGGCAGAATTTAATGTGACAAACTATTTGAAAAAAGGAGAGAACTTACTTGCTGTACAAGTGTATCGCTGGCATGATGGCAGCTATATGGAAGACCAGGATTTTTGGCGTCTAAGCGGTATCGAACGCGATGTTTTCCTGACCGCTTATCCCCAAACGACCATTTGGGATTTCTTTCTGCATGCAGGACTGAACGATACCTACCGACATGGGCAATTTCAGGCTACTGTAGACTTGCGTTCGTTCAATACCAATGCAACCCTGCAAAAGGGGACACTTACACTCGAATTGAAGGACGCAGGGGGGGAGACTGTCCTATCTGCGCAGAAAGCATATTGTATCTCAGGCATAAGTACTACACTTACTTTCGAAGGCACTGTGCATAATGTGCAGAAATGGAGCGCTGAACACCCTTCGCTCTACGACTGTATTCTGACACTTCGAGCCAATGGCGACAAGCAACAGACGGTAGTAGCTCATAAAGTCGGATTCCGCCGCATTGAGATAAAGAATGCACGGTTACTGGTGAATGGTGTACCCACCTATATAAAAGGTGTCAACCGCCACGAGCACAATGATACGTTGGGACATGTGCAGACCCGCGAAATCATAATGAATGATTTGCGATTGATTAAACAACTGAACATGAACGCTGTTCGTACCAGTCATTATCCAAATCATCCGTTATTCTATCAATTGTGTGACCAATATGGTATTTATGTAGTGGACGAAGCCAATATTGAAACTCATGGAATGGGTTCGGTTCCTTATTTCAAAGATACCATCCCGCATCCTGCTTATCGTTCCGAATGGTATGCAGCCCATGTCGACCGTATCACCCGAATGGTGGAAAGGGATAAAAATCATCCATGTATCATCGGATGGTCGTTAGGAAACGAATGTGGTAATGGAATCGTGTTCCACGACGAATATAAGCGCTTGAAAAAGTATGACCCCGGTCGTTTTGTACAGTTCGAGCAGGCTTGGGAAGATTGGAATACAGATATTGTCTGTCCTATGTATCCCAATATGTGGAAAATAACAGAATATCGGAATTCTGGCAAACAGCGACCGTTTATCATGTGTGAGTATGCTCACGCCCAAGGAAACAGCAATGGCAATTTTAAAGACCTTTGGGATATTATTTATGACAGCCCTAACTTGCAGGGCGGTTTTATCTGGGATTTTATGGATCAGGGATTTAAGATAAAAACCGAACCAAGAGACGGACGTACTTATTGGACGTATAATGGTAAGATGGGTAGCTATAAATGGCTGGAAGATAAGAAAGGGGAACTAAACACAGGAACTGACGGCTTGATTTCTGCCAATGGTATTCCTAAACCACAAGCGTATGAAGTGAAGAAAGTGTATCAGTACATTCTGTTTAGCGCAAAAGACTTGGGGAAAGGAATTATTTCCATTAAAAACCGTTATGACTTTACCAGTCTGGATGAGTATGCTTTCATGTGGGAAATATACAAAAACGGAGAAAAAATATCTACAGGGGATTTTAGCGTTGATTTAAGACCTCACGAAGAGAAAGAGATACGTTTATCTCTTCCCGTTATTCCGGAAGACGGAAATGAGTATTTCCTTAATCTCTATGCGTATACCCGGGTTGCTACCGATTTAGTACCTGCCCGCTATGAAGTAGCTAGAGAGCAGATGCAATTAAATAAAAGTAGTTTTTTTACATCGCTTCCACCTTGCTCGGGAAAACTGTCTTATGAAACGAAAGACAATATTTTGTCTTTTCAATCGGGGGTCGTTTCAGGTAAGATTGATTTGAAAAAGGGAATCTTGTTTGATTATATGATAAATGGCAAGCAACCTATCAGGCAATATCCCGAACCTGCCTTTTGGCGTGCTCCGGTCGATAATGATTTTGGGAATAAAATGCCCGTTTTGGCAGGTGTCTGGCGGACGGCTCATGTCAACCGCTATGTGAAGAAAGTGACAATAGGGGAGAAGAATGAAAAAGGGTTATCCGTAAGGGTTGATTGGGTCTTAAGCGATATTCAAGCGCCTTATACGATGGAATATTTGATACGGGATAACGGAACTATCATTGTGACAGGGAGTATTGAACTGACAGGAACGAAACTTCCCGAACTTCCCCGTTTTGGTATGCGTATGGAATTGCATCAACCTTATGAATACTTGACCTATTACGGTAGAGGGCCTTTGGAGAACTATATCGACCGTTATTCAAGTTCATTTATCGGACGATATGAAGACAAAGTTGAAAACCAGTTCTATTGGTATATACGTCCACAGGAAACGGGAAATAAGACAGATGTTCGTTGGCTGACCTTATTGGATAGTGAAGGGCAAGGAGTGAGAATTACAGGCTTACAACCTATCGCATTTTCCGCTTTACATTTCTCGCCGGAAGACCTTGACCCCGGTTTGACTCGTAAATTGCAGCATACTATTGATATTGTTCCGCAAAAGAATATCTTTCTGCACGTTGACTTGAAGCAACGCGGATTAGGCGGTGATAATAGTTGGGGAATGTATCCGCACAATAAATATCGCTTGCTTGACAAGAAATATACTTATAGCTATATGATTGAATTGGTAGAAAAAGGTTCAGATTAAGACTGTTATTAAAGCAGGTGCAAATAAAATTTTCAATAGCATTGAGTAAATAATCACGCCCCTTCGTATTTGTTTGTCATATACAACAAATACGAAGGGGCTACTTTTTTAGGAAAAGGAATGTGCTCTTTTGGAGATTTTTATGTATGTTTGTCACATGTTTAATATGAAAGGAAGCAGTTGTAAGTGAAGAACACGATTAAATATCAGATTCTTATATTAATATACTTGGTTTGTGGTATGGAACTGCAAGCCCAGAATTACACATTCCGTAATGTCGTCATGTCCGACGGGCTGTCCGGACTGTTGGTCAATGCTATTTATAAAGATTCCGAAGGCTTTGTATGGTTGGGGACGGATAACTGTCTTGACCGTTTTGACGGCGTGAAAGTGCGCCATTTTGAATTCCGGGGCATTGAGTCGGGAAGAATGAAACGTGTGAACTGTATCACGGAAACTGCCAAGAAACAACTTTGGGTGGGAAATGGCATCGGACTTTGGCGGCTGAACCGCGCAAACAGCCAATTGGAGAGGATTGTTCCCGAAAAGATAGACTTTGCCGTCAATACGTTACTGTCCGACGGAGATATTCTTTATATCGGTACGGAAAAAGGCTTGTTCATTCATAAAGACGGCCAGTTGCTCCAAGTATTGACAGACCGGAATATGTTGGCTGCCTGTAATCGAATCATGGATATTTGTCTGAATGAAGATAAGACCGCACTGTGGTTGGCTACGGTGCAAGGACTGTACTCCTATTCATTGAAAGACGGAAAGATTGATTCCTGGCATTTTCAGGAGAATGTGCCCGAAGCCGATTATTTCCGTTGCCTTACCCGTATCGGGGAGACGCTCTACTTGGGGACAATGAGCCAGGGGGTAGTACGTTTCGATATGAAAAAGAAGACGTTCTCCCATACGGTATCTTTAGGATGCGATGTTATTTCCGACATCTCCAGTGACGGAAAAGAAACCGTCTATATAGCTACCGACGGCAATGGCGTCCATTTCCTTTCACATAAAGACCAGCAGGTGACGCGTCGTTTCTACCATGATGTAAGCGATAAGGAAGGGATTCGCAGTAACTCTGTCTACTCCTTGCTCGTTGATGACAGAGGTGCCGTATGGGTAGGACATTTCCAGGCAGGCTTGGATTATTCACTCTACCAGAACGGTCTTTTCCGTACATATGCCTATCCGCCTTCGTTCAATTCGGCAAACCTTTCTATCCGCTCTTTCATAAGCAGAGGGCAGGAGAAAGTTATCGGTTCGCGTGACGGCTTGTTCTATATAAACGAAGCTACGGGAATAGTGAAGAGCTTTGTAAAACCTGTCCTGACCTCGGATTTGATACTGACCATCAGCTTCTATCAAGGAGAATATTATATCGGTACGTATGGTGGCGGCATGATGGTATTGAATCCGGAGACGTTATCTCTTAAATATTTCGCCCAGGGGGATACCGAGCTTTTTCAGAAAGGACATATCTTCTGTGTGAAACCGGATACAAAAGGAAATCTCTGGATAGGCACTTCGCAAGGACTGTTCAGCTATAATGGACTGACAAAACAGATAAAGCACTTTACCAGTGCCAACTCCCAACTGCCGGAAGGCAATGTATATGAGGTCAGTTTCGACTCTACCGGCAAAGGGTGGATTGCCACGGAAACCGGTATGTGTATTTATGACCCGGCTTCCCAGAGCCTGCGTTCCAATGTCTTTCCTGAAGGATTCGTGAACAAGGACAAAGTACGGACGATTTATGAAGACTTCGAACATAACCTTTATTTTATCCGTGAGAAAGGGAGTCTGTTTACGTCTACGCTGACAATGGACCGTTTCCGTAACCAGTCCGTATTTTCCACGCTTCCTGACAATTCGCTGATGGCGATTGTAGAGGATAATCAAGGTTGGTTGTGGGTAGGCTGTAATGACGGTTTGCTGCGTATAAGGAAAGAAGGGGAAGAGTATGACGCTTTCACTTTCAATGACGGAGTGCCCGGGCCGACTTTCACCAACGGGGCTGCCTATAAAGACGATAAAGGAATACTATGGTTCGGCAATACCAAAGGATTGATTTACGTCGACCCGAAGCGTGTGGATGAAGTACGTGGCAAGGCGCGTCCGATAGTATTTACGGATATATTGGCTAACGGCGTTTCCTTTACCGGTTCGTCCTTGAAATATAATCAGAATAATCTGACCTTCTGCTTTACGGATTTTGCCTACGGATTGCCTTCTGCCTTGCTATACGAATATCAGTTGGAAGGGATTGATAAAGATTGGAAACTATTGGCTGCGCAGAACGAAGTTTCTTATTATGGACTTCCTTCCGGGACTTATACATTCCGTGTCCGCCTTCCGGGAAATGAACATTCAGAAGCTACCTGCCAAGTGACGGTATGTCCTATGATTCCTTGGTGGGGATGGGTGCTTTCTATCTTATTAATCATAGGAATTGTAGCCTTTATACGCTATTATGTATGGAAACGCATGCGCCGCTTGCTTCCCTCTCCCGTTCAGGTGGTTTCGACACCGGTAGAGGATATATCCCGGAAAGAACAAGTAACGGAACAACCGGGAGTGATTTCTGAACAATCGTCCGCCGCTACCGAAGAGAAGTATAAGACCAACAGGCTGACTGAAGAGGAATGCAAAGAGCTTCATAAGAAACTGGTAGTTTATGTAGAGAAAGAAAAGCCTTATATTAATCCCGACTTGAAAATGGGTGACTTGGCTTCCGCATTGGATACTTCTTCACATTCGTTATCGTATCTTTTGAACCAGTATCTGAACCAGTCCTACTACGACTTTATCAATGAATACCGCGTTACTCAATTCAAGAAAATGGTAGAGGACAGCCATTATTCCCGCTATACATTAACCGCATTGGCAGAGCTTTGCGGCTTTAGCTCACGTGCTTCTTTCTTCCGGTCATTCAAAAAGAGTACGGGAGTCACTCCGAACGAATATATCCGTAGCATCGGTGGAACTGCCAAAGAAGAGTAAGTACTTCTTTCATCAGTTTCACGTACATCTTTCACTGATATCCAGTACTTGATTTACCCAAATGTTCTACTTGTTTATCTTCTCAAGATGCTCTAAATGGGGATAATTGAGTCTCATTTTATAAAATGAGACTCAATGAAATATAAATGTAATATACTGATATTGAGTGGTATAATTTGGAATAAGTCTATCTCGATTCGTTGAGATTGATACGCCCTGTTTTCCTGCTATTATCTCCGGAATCCCCTTTATATTTGCATTGTGATTAAAACCGAAAAGATAGTATTATGGATACAACAACTAACACTTCCGACAACATTATCACCAATTCTTATAAAGAATATTATCAGGTGATTCTTACCTATATTACTTATCGTATCACTCATCGCTACGAAGCGGAGGATCTAACCCAAGATGTATTTGTACGTCTGCTGGACTACAAACAAATGCTCCGTCCGGACACTGTGAAATATTTCCTGTTCACTATTGCCCGCAATATTGTAATCGACTATATCCGTCGTTATTATAAGAAGCAGGAAATAGATAGCTACATCTATGATACTATGTCTACTTCTACCAATGAAACAGAAGAAAAAATTATCGGTGATGATTTAATGACAATGGAACGGACTCGTCTGGCTGCCATGCCCGAACAACGTCGGTTAATTTATACATTAAACCGTTTCGAAAATAAAACTTCTCCGGAAATCGCTAATGAATTGAATCTAAGTTGTAGGACGGTAGAAAATCACTTATTCCTTGGACGCCGTGAAATGCGCGAGTTTTTCCGAAATTGTATATAATCTTATTCATTAATAAATAACCCTTTGTGCTTATGGAAAAGGAGTCAGTATTTACAAAGAGACATCTATATGCCTCACTTTATTTTAGAGAACAAAAATTTAATACTATTTTTAAACCTCAAATTTAATTTTATGAAACGAAGAGGATTAATTTTTAATTC
>ERZ780168.839-NODE-839-length-35836-cov-10.948883_pt1 | contig 35836 bp, 29 predicted proteins | sample MGYA00510981_ERZ780168 | MGnify/ENA primary metagenome ERZ780168 (study PRJEB29588, sample SAMEA2158769) | human gut metagenome | biome: human gut; feature: human-associated habitat; material: faeces | place: Denmark | collected 2008/2010 ...
AGTTTTCGAGTTTTTTTGTGTCGATGAAGGTCTTGACCGGTGCATCCGGCTGGTCGAGGATGTGACGCATCTCCGAGATCAGAAGCTTTTCGTAGCCCGGATGATAGGTTTTCGGGTAAGGACTCTTTTTCCGGTGCAGAAGTTCCGCCGGGAGCAGGTCTTTACATGCGTCACGGAGAAGTGCTTTCTCGACACCGTTCTGGTATTTCATTTCCCACGGAACATTAAACACATACTCGATGATGCGGTGGTCGGCAAATGGAACACGGGCTTCTAAACCGGAGTACATACTTGTGCGGTCCATGCGGTCGAGCAGTGTCTGCATAAACCATTTGATGTTCAGATAAGCGATATTATAGCGTTTCCGCTCGGTTTCCGTCTCGTCTGAAAGGTGTGGTGCCTGGTTTAAAGAAGTCTGGTAACGGTCGTGAGAGTAAGCAGCCAGATCCAGATCGTTTATGAACGAGTCCTTAAGAAACAGCGTTCGCACAGACATATCCGCGGACCACGGAAAGCCATCTCTGGATAAAAGATCTTCCCGGTAAAACCACGGATATCCGCCGAAAATCTCATCGGCACATTCACCGGTCAGTGCGACCTTATTGTGTTTTTTTACAAGGGAACAGAAGTAGAGCAGTGAGGAGTCCACGTCTGTCATACCCGGAAAATCCTTTGCGTCGACGGCATCTCTGAGTGCGGAAAAGAGCGTGTTTTCATCGCATTCCAGATAGGTGTGATTTGTGTGATAGTGATCTAACATGATTTTGACATAAGGAAGATCACGCTCCGGTTGAAAGGCGTTGGATTTAAAATAAATGTCATTGTCCTTAAAATCAAAGGAAAAAGTATTTAAGGTTTCACCGTGTTTTTCCATGTAACGGCAGGCAATCGCGGTGACAATGCTTGAGTCAATGCCGCCGGACAAAAACGTGCACACCGGAACATCGGATACCATCTGTCTGGTCACGGAATCGCGTAGAAGAAAAGAGACAGTTTCCACTGTCTGTTCATAGGAATCGGTATGCGGGGCGCGGAACAGATCCCAGTAAGTGTGATCGGACATCGTATTTTCAGAAAAAATGAGATAATGTCCGGGAAGCACTTCGTTTACATCATCAAAAATTCCATTTCCCATGGTCCGGGCAGGTCCGATCGCGAGAACTTCGCGCATGCCATCCATAGAAAACCTCGGAGTGAATCCCGGAAAACAAAAAAGTGCCTTTGGCTCAGAGGCAAACAGGAGCTGTCCGGATACAAACGAGTAAAAAAGCGGTTTGATTCCTACGCGGTCACGGTATAAGAGAAGTTGTTTTTTGCTGTCATCCCAGATGGCAAAGGCAAAAATTCCATTCAGTTTCCGGACAAAACTGGCGCCGTACTGCATATAGGCATAAAGAATGACTTCGGTGTCCGTAGTCGTCGAAAATTCATAGCCGGACTGCCGCAGATCGCGGGCGAGTTCCCCGGTGTTATATAATTCGCCATTGTATACGATCGCATATTCCTTTCCGTTCTTTTGGCGTATGATCGGCTGTGTTCCGGTGACAATGTCGCGGATGCTTAAACGCGCATGGGATAGACCGGCCATATCTGACAGATAGATCCCGGATTCATCATTTCCACGGTGCGCAAGACATTCGCGCATGGAAACCAGCACAGATGCCCATTTTTCTTTCTGTTGTTGATAATTTCCTTCTGCGTTATAAAAACCTGCAATTCCACACATATATTTTTCCTTACATTCTGATCGCATTCTATTTTGGTTTAGTTTATGCTAAGGGGATGGATTCATGCATAGAATAGAGAAAAAATGGAAAAGAGCATGAAGGAAAACTGTGGAAAGATAGAAAATATACTAAATCTGGCATTGGATGCCACGCGGGAGGAACGGGAAAAGTCCCTGAATCTGGATGTAGGATATGATGTTGCAGATGATAGCTGGGAGGTGATCGTAAAATTTTTTGGAACGACAGAGGAACTGCGGCAGAAGCTGTCGGAGCGTTTCCCGGAGGAACAGGCTCAGATTGGAATTTATAACCTCACAAATGAATATGCTATTTTAAGGATTCCGCAGCCGTTGGTAGAGCTTGTCGCATCCATGTCTGAAATTGAATATATGGAGAAACCAAAACGACTTTTTTTTTCGGTGGAAAACGGAAAAAGAAGTTCCTGCATCAATCCGCTGCAGACCGGGCAGGGTACAAGTCCGACAAGTAATCTGACAGGAAAAGAGGTGCTTGTGGCAGTCATTGACTCCGGAATTGACTATGCGCATCCGGATTTTTGCAACAGTGACGGAACGACAAGAATTGCTGTGCTGTGGGATCAGACGCTTGACACGGTCTACGAGCGTGAGACGATTAATCTGGCGTTAAGGCAGGAGAGTGAGCAGGAGCGGTACGCAATCTGCCCGAGCAGGGATGCATCCGGGCATGGTACGCATGTTGCAGGCATTGCGGCAGGAAATGGCAGGGCTTCCAATGGGCGGTACCGTGGCGTGGCATATGAGAGTGAACTGATCGTTGTGAAACTTGGTGTGCCGAGAGAGACTTCGTTTCCGAAAACAACGGAACTGATGAGTGCTGTGGATTTCTGTATTGCGAGAGCAAGGCAGTATGGAAAACCAATTGCATTAAATCTAAGCTTTGGCAATAATTACGGTTCCCATTCCGGGAATTCACTGATAGAGACCTATCTGGATGACATGGCGAATTACTGGAAAACGTCTATTGTGATCGGCAGTGGCAATGAAGGGAGCGCAGCAGTCCATACAGCGGGAAAACTGACGCTGAATGAGGAGCAGGAGGTTGAGATCGCGGTGAGCGCGTATGAGGCATCCTTAAATTTGCAGATCTGGAAAAATTATGTGGATGAAATCGGTGTCTCTGTGATCCATCCGGGCGGAACTGCGATCGGACCATTGCAGCGGATACAGGGAACCCAGAGATTTCAGTTAGGAGAAACAAACCTTCTGGTGTATTATGGAGAACCAAGTCCGTACAATCCCTACCAGGAAATTTATCTGGATTTTATCCCAGTGGGCAGTTACATTGACGATGGAATCTGGAAGATCAGGCTCACTCCCATCCGGATTACAGACGGCGCGTTTGACATGTGGCTTCCGGCAGGAAATGTGTTAAACAGCGGAACGGGATTTTTAAATCCGGTGGAGGAGACAACTCTCACGATTCCCTCTACAGCGACGAAAGTGATCACTGTCGGGGCATACGATGCGAGATTTGACCAGGCAGCTGCATTTTCCGGGAGAGGTTATACGAGGGCAACCAATCAGGTAAAGCCCGATCTTGTGGCTCCGGGGGTGGAGATCATGTCCTGCGCACCGGGCGGCGGCTATCAGGTGCGTACCGGAACATCCATGGCGACACCGTTTGTGACCGGAAGTGCAGCACTTTTGATGCAGTGGGGCATTGTAAACGGCAACGATGCCTATCTTTACGGGGAAAAAATGAAAGCTTACCTGATCCGTGGGGCGCGCAAACTGCCGGGTTTTACAGTTTACCCGAATCCGGTGTTAGGCTGGGGAGCACTGTGTACGGCAAATAGTATTCCACGATAACTCTATAAAATGTTAAAAAACAGAAAAATATAAAAAAAGTTCACAGAACTATAACGTTTTGTGTTATACTTTACCATATGTAGTGGAGATTAAGGTATCAGGGTACTTATCGTTGGGCAGAAAGTGATTAGAAGTACCTGATAATTACAGGTGTGGGATAATTACAGGAGTATGAGGGACAGAAGATGACTAATTTTGGGGAACATTATAATGAGGAATTAGCGCAGCAGGAGAGCGAGATCAATAAGAGAACTCTGTGGGAGATGGTCGGAGCGTTTATTGTTTTGACGGCGGTCTGGGGACTGGCGTTTGGACGTTTTCCGACAGCAAACGCAATTGTGTTCAGTGTGACGTATGCAATTTCCACAGGTTTTTTTATTGCGTCTGTGATCTTATTTTTTAAAGCAGATCCATCGGATGAGCGCATGAAAAATTTTTTTGTGACCGGCATCTGCATAATTTCAGCAGCAATGAACCTTATGTTCAGTTACCATATGGTTCTGGCGTATGTGTTTCCACTCATCGTGGCAGTTCAGTATAAAGAGAAAAACGTATTATGGCTGTCTTATGCACTGGAAGTTTTTCTGCTGCCGGTCAGCATGATCGTGGGATTTTATTATGGGATCTGTGATCTGAACCTGCTGCTGCAGGGAAATCATACAAGAACATGGTACATGGCGGAACTGGCAGATGGATTTGCGAAGCTCCCTTTTTCAAAGATGCCGGTTGTGGTCATTATAGTTTACGGGATATTACCGCAGCTTCTGATCCTATTTGTGTTCGTGATGATCATCCAGCATACCATTGGCAGCATGCGGGAGGATGCTTACAGGATTGCGGAACTTACCTACCGCAAGGAGGTCGATTCTGCAACAAGGCTTTATAATAAGAATAAATATGAAGATATGCTTGCCAATTACTATACGATGGTGGAGCGTGTCGCCGTGGTTTTGTGGGATATCAATAATCTGAAAGAGATCAACGACCGCATGGGACATGGCATGGGAGATAAACTGATCGAGACAATGTCCGGTGCGATCTATGCACAGACAGATAGCCGGAAAAAGGCATATCGTATCGGTGGGGATGAATTTGTCATGCTCATCGAAAATCCGGAGAAACAGGAGGCAGAGCAGATCATCCAGAATGTCAGGGACAAACTTGCAAGACACAGGGAAGAAGGCGGTCTCAGGGTTTCGAGTGCAACCGGTACAGCGGAGGGAAACGGAATCGATATCTTAAAAATAGTACATGACGCGGATGAACGGATGTATGAGGATAAGAAGAGAGGAAAGGAGAGCCGCGAATATGCTATGTTTTATAGTGAATGAGCATTCCAGAAGCGGTAAAGGCGCAAAGATCTGGAAAGAGGCGGAAGCAGTTTTAAAAAAGAAAAACATTGCTTACGAATCATACGTCACCCAATATGAGGGGCATGCCTTTTCACTGGCACATGACATCTGTGAATGTGGGGCGGATGACATTCAACTTGTCGTGGTAGGTGGTGATGGGACCGCAAATGAAGTCATCAACGGAATGACGCATTTTGAGAAGGTACGCTTTGGTGTGATCCCGACCGGTTCCGGCAATGACCTCGCAAGGGGACTTGGAATCACAGGAACGCCTACAGAGGTGATCGGGCATATTTTAAACTGCAGGGAAGATTATGTGATGGATCTGGGGCAGGTGAGCTGGAACGGCTGTGAGAAGCCGAGATTATTTGCAATCAGTGCCGGGGCAGGACTGGATGCATTAGTCTGCAAGAAGGCTTTGAAGTCCAAGGTAAAAGACGCTTTGAATAAGCTGCATCTCGGAAAGCTTACCTATCTGTTTCTGACGGTACAGTCGTTATTTACCATGCAGACAACAGATGCAGGTGCATTTTTTGATGGAAAAGGACAGAAAAACCATAAGAAAATGATTTTCGCTGCGGCAATGAATTTCCGGGCTGAGGGCGGCGGTGTGCCGATGGCACCGGGGGCAGATGCGCAGGACGGAAAGCTTTCGGTGTGTATGGCGTGGGGAATCCCGAAATGGCGCACTTTTTTATGTCTGCCATTGCTTGTGACAGCCAATCATCTGCGGATCAGAGGGTTTGAGGTGACAAACTGTAAGGAATATGACCTGAAGCTGAAAACACCTATGGTACTTCATGCAGACGGAGAGTACTGTGGGGATGTCACAGAGATGCACTTTCAATGTCTGCCCAAAAAACTGCATGTGATGTGGTGATCGAATAAATACGAATAAAACAAAAATTCCCTTCATACAATGTGATAACATATGGAGGGAATTTTTTATGGACAATTATAGCGGAAATAAAGAGTATAACATTTACAGGGATATCAGAAATCGTACCAACGGGGAGATTTACCTCGGGATCGTAGGTCCGGTGCGCACTGGAAAATCCACCTTCATCAAACGGTTTATGGAGTTGATGGTACTTCCTTTTATGGAAGGAGAAGCAGAAAAAGAGAGAGCCATGGATGAACTTCCGCAGGCGGCAGCCGGAAAAACCATTATGACGACGGAACCAAAATTCATTCCACAGCAGGCGGCGGAGATCCGGCTCTCTGATTTTAAGACGGAAGAAGAGCCATTAAAGCTGCGTGTAAGACTGATCGACTGTGTCGGTTTTCTGGCGGACGGGGCAGTGGGACATATGGAAGGAAATGGAAGCAGAATGGTAAAGACACCGTGGTCAGACCAGGAAATCCCATTTGCGGAGGCAGCATCGATCGGAACCGAGAAGGTCATCAGAGACCATGCGACGATCGGCATTGTAGTGACGACCGACGGAACAATCGGAGAACTGGCACGGGAAAATTACATAAATGCAGAAGAGAGAACCGTTCAGGAACTGAAAAATATCGGAAAGCCGTTTGTGATCCTGTTAAATTCGGCAAAACCTTATGCGCAGGAGACAATAAAACTTGCGTCGGAGATGGAAAAAAAATATCAGACAACGGCTGTGCCGGTCAACTGTGAGCAGCTGCGCAGAGAGGATGTCTTAAAAATTTTAGAGAGTGTGCTGTATGAATTTCCGATTGAACGGGTGGAATTTTTTATCCCGAAATGGACGGAAATGCTCTCCGCTGATCATCCGGTAAAAAGTGAGATCATTGCACAGGCATCGGATATTTTAAGTCATATGGAGCGCACGAAAGACGTTTACCAGCAGCAGTCAGAACCGGGAGACTGCATTTCAAAGATTAAAATGGATGAGATGGATCTCGCCTGCGGCTGTGTGAAAATACAGATGGAGGTTGCAGAGCCGTATTACTATGAAAATATGAGTGAACTTGCAGGAGTTCCTATCCATGGTGAGTATGAACTGATCTCGATGATCCGCGAGATGGCGGCGAGGAAAGAATCTTATGAGAAAGTCGCAGGGGCTTTTGAGGAAGTGCAGATGAAAGGATATGGTGTTGTGAATCCGGGGTTAAAGGACATTGAACTTGCGGAGCCGGAACTGATCCACCATGGAAACAAGTTTGGGGTAAAAATTAAGGCAGTTTCCCCATCCATCCATATGATCCGTGCCAATATTGAGACGGAAATCGCTCCAATCGTGGGAAGTGAAGATCAGGCGAATGACCTGATCCGTTACATCCGGGAGGGACAGCAGAGTGAGGAGGGTGTCTGGAAAACTAATATTTTCGGTAAATCGATCGGTGAGCTGATGGAGGATGGAATCCGGAATAAAATTGCCATGATGGACGATGAATGCCAGCTGAAATTACAGGATACCATGCAGAAAATCGTGAATGATAATAACGGTGGAATGGTTTGCATTATCCTGTGAAATTTGGTAAGATTTAAGAATAACGAGCAGTGTTTATCGTCGGGAAAATCATAGATTTTTCCGGCGCACACTGCAATTTATGACGATCGGATGTCCAAAGTGGGGCATTCTGCTGCAGGATACAGGCAGTGATAAAAGTGGGGGATCGGTATGAACATTCGTTTTTATCATGCAAAAATATTATTGACGAAAGCAGATCACACCTTTGAGGTGACGGAGGGGGAACTCTGGGTAAGAGGAGACCATATCTGTTATATCGGGGATGGCACAGATACTTCTGCTGTCTGCAAAGAAGATGATATCATTATCTGGGACCGGGAGATCGATGCGAAGGGAAATCTTTTAATGCCGGGATTTAAGAATGCACATACGCATACGCCGATGACATTTTTACGATCTTTTGCAGATGATCTTCCACTGCAGGAATGGCTGCAGCAGAAAGTGTTCCCAAACGAGGCAAGGCTGAAAGGGGAGGATACTTACTGGCTTGCAATCCTCGGAATTATGGAGTACCTGACGAGTGGTATCACCTCAAATTTTGATATGTACATTATGCAGGACTATCATATCAATGCCTATGTGGATACAGGTTTCCGGACTGTTTTTACCAGTGGATTGAACAATTTTACCGACAGTCTGGAAGTGCTGGAGGAGAATTATTTAAGAATCAACGGGCTGAGTGATCTCACTTCCTATGTGCCGGGATTTCATGCAGAATACACAACATCGCGTCCACTGCTTGAAGGGGTTGCCAAGATTGCGGACAAGTATCATGCACCGGTCTGGACGCACAATTCTGAGACAGAGCGCGAGGTGGCAGAGTGTAAGGCACGCTGGGGAATGACACCAATGCAGTTTACGGAAAGTCTGGGGCTGTATGAACATGGCGGCGGCGGTTATCACTGTGTCTGGCTGGAGGAGAAAGATATTGAGATATTGAAAAAACACCACATGTCGGTAGTGACGAACCCAGGTTCGAACACAAAGCTTGCTTCCGGTATCTGCCCGGTCAAAAGACTGCTGGATGAGGGGATTAATCTTGCAATCGGTACGGATGGACCGGCAAGCAACAACTGTCTGGACATGTTCCGGGAGATGTTTCTTGTGACAGGACTGGCAAAACTAAGGGAACGGGACGCTTCCTGCATGCCGGCGGATGAGGTGCTTTATATGGCGACCGCCGGAGGCGCATATGCGATGGGACTGCCGGATTGTGACTGTCTTGCAGTCGGGAAAAAGGCAGACCTTGTCATGATCGATCTGAGACAGCCGAATATGCAGCCGGAGAACAACCTTGTGAAAAATCTGGTTTACAGCGGTAGCAAGCAGAATGTGAAACTGACGATGGTAAACGGAAAAGTACTTTACGAGGATGGAATATTTCTCATTGGATTTGATCCGGCAGAAATATATACAAAAGCAAATGAGATAATTGGAAGGATGAAGGAATGCAGGTAATATTTATACATCACAGCTGCTTCTTAGTGGAAGTGGACGAGAAAGTTTTGATTTTTGACTGGTTTGCGGGAGACCGGGTAAACGGTTATACGTTCCGCGGACAAATCCCGGAGTATGAGCCGGATACCCCAATCTATGTGTTTGCAAGCCACAAGCACAGAGATCACTTTGACATGGACGTGCTCCACTGGGCAGAGCGTTACAGCAACATACATTATATTTTTTCAAAAGACTGCAGGATGTCACCTCATTTTCTGGAAAAACACGGGTTTGACCTGTCTGTCCGGGAATTGATCACATACGTCAGTCCGTGCGAGAAATATCAGGTGGATGATCTGGAGATTGAGACGCTTCGCTCCACGGATGCAGGCGTTGCCTTTTATGTGAAGACAAACGGGGCAAGTTTTTATCATGCCGGGGATCTCAACAACTGGAAATGGGATGGAGCAGGGGAACTTGTCAATGGCATTATGGATGTCAATTATAAGAACCAGATTAAAAAACTTGCAAAGAAAGACATCAACCTGGCATTTGTGCCGTTTGATCCAAAACTTGGGATGTATCAGTCACTTGGCATGGAATATTTTCTGGAGAACACGAATGCAGAGTATGTGTTTCCAATGCATATGTGGCAGGATTATTCCGGGATACAGCCTTTTATCAAAAGACTGAGCAATCAGGCGATGGCAGACCGGATCGTGCCGATCGTCCATGAGAATCAGGTGTTTGAGATCCGGGAAGAATAAAAGATGGTAGTTTTTGCTGGAAAAGATGACATTTTTTTTAATAAAAGATGACAGCTTTTAGAAGAAAAGATGTTGAATACTTGACGATAAACAAATAAGTGAGCTATAATATTTAAATTGTGAGCCGGCTTTCATTTTTGCAGTGCATAAGTGTCAGCCATAGCAGAAAGGCAGGTAGAAGAAATGGCATTTTTAGGATCATTTTTACAGTATGCAATTATTATGGTGATTTTGGCAGCAATCGCTCTGGCGGGATTTTTTGCAGGCAAAAAGCTGCGGGAAAACAAAGATGCAAAAGCAGCGGCGGAAGCTGATACGGCAGCAGAACACGAGGTTAAATAATTTGTAACTATATAGATAGTTTCTTAGAAGGAAACAGCTGGTAATTACAATTTTATTAAATAAAAAATGTACGGCAGAGAAGTGCCTGTACAAAAGATTTTGGAGGAACTTAGTCGTGAAGAAATTTTACGGTGAAAACGAATTACGAAGAATGTACCTTGAATTTTTCGAGAGCAAGGGACATCTTAAAATGAACAGCTTTTCATTGGTACCACACAATGATAACAGCTTATTACTGATCAATGCAGGTATGGCACCATTAAAGCCATATTTTACAGGACAGGAGATTCCACCTCGCAGAAGAGTGACAACCTGCCAGAAATGTATCCGTACCGGTGATATCGAGAACGTTGGTAAGACAGCAAGACATCTTACATTCTTTGAGATGCTTGGTAACTTCTCTTTCGGAGATTATTTTAAGCATGAAGCGATCGCATGGTCCTGGGAGTTTTTGACAAAGGTTCTCGGATTAGAGGAGGACAGACTGTATCCATCCATTTACGGTGAGGATGATGAAGCATTCGATATCTGGACAAAAGAAGTCGGAGTTCCGGCAGAGAGAATCACAAGATTTTACCGCGATCCGGAAACCGGAGAGTGTGATAACTTCTGGGAGCACGGAGCTGGCCCTTGCGGTCCATGTTCTGAGATTTACTATGACCGCGGAGAAAAATACGGCTGCGGCAAACCGGACTGTAAAGTAGGATGTGACTGTGACCGTTTCATGGAAGTATGGAACAACGTATTTACCCAGTTTGAGGGAGATGGAAAGGGTGGTTACACCGAACTTTCCCAGAAGAACATTGATACAGGTATGGGACTTGAGCGTCTTGCAGTTGTCATGCAGGATGTAGATTCCGTATTCGACATTGATACAATGAAAGCAATCCGTGACAGAGTATGTGAACTGTCCGGCAAGAAATACGAAGTGGATGCAATGGATGATGTTTCGATCCGTCTGATCACAGACCATATCCGTTCCTCAACATTCATGATCTCCGATGGTATTATGCCATCTAACGAGGGACGTGGCTATGTACTCCGCCGTATCATCCGCCGTGCTGCACGTCATGGAAGAATGCTTGGAATCGACGGCATTTTCATGGCAGAGCTTGCAAAGACTGTGATCAACGAGAGCAAGGACGGTTATCCGGAATTAGAAGAAAAGAAAGATTTTATCTTAAAAGTACTTGCACAGGAAGAAGAGAAGTTTGCAAAGACGATCGATCAGGGTCTTGCAATCTTAGAAGAAATGGAAAAAGAGATGATCGCATCCGGTTCCAAAGTATTATCCGGAGACAATGCGTTCAAGCTTTATGATACTTATGGATTCCCAATGGATCTGACTTCCGAGATCTTAGAGGAAAAAGGCTTCACGATTGATGAAGACGGCTTCAAAAAGGCGATGGAAGTACAGCGTACAACAGCAAGAAAGAATCGTAAGACTACAAACTATATGGGAGCAGATGCGACTGTTTATGATGAGATCGATCCTTCCGTCACAACAGAGTTTGTCGGATATGATAAATTAGAGACAGCATCTACGGTGACAGTACTTACTTCTGAGACTGAGATCGTGGAAGCATTATCCGATGGTGAGATCGGAACGATCATCGTAGAGGAGACACCATTCTATGCTACCATGGGTGGACAGCAGGGAGATAAAGGTGTGATCTACACTGCTGATGGTACATTCAAAGTGGAAGATACCATCAAGTTATTAGGTGGAAAAGTGGGACATGTCGGCAAAATGACAAGCGGCATGATCAAGTCCGGTGATAAAGTTACGTTATCTGTTGACGCAGATCTTCGTGGCAAGACTTGTAAGAATCATTCTGCAACACACTTATTACAGAAAGCACTCCGTGAAGTATTAGGTACTCACGTAGAGCAGGCTGGTTCTTATCAGGATGCAGAGAGAACACGTTTTGACTTCAGCCATTTCCAGGCTATGACAGCAGAGGAGATCGCAAAAGTTGAGAAGATCGTAAATGATGAGATCGCTGCAGACCTTGAGGTGCGTACGGATGTCATGACCGTAGAAGAAGCGAAAAAGACAGGCGCTATGGCGTTATTCGGTGAGAAATATGGTGAGAAAGTACGTGTCGTATCCATGGGAGAATTTTCCAAGGAGTTCTGTGGTGGTACACATGTAAAACACACAGGCGAGATTGCTGCATTCAAGATCATTTCTGAGAGCGGTGTTGCTGCCGGTGTACGTCGTATTGAGGCGTTGACAGGTGATAATGTATTCGCATATTATAAGAATATCGAAGCTGAATTAGAGAGAGCTGCAAAAGCTGCAAAGACAACTCCGGCTGCTCTGGTTGAGAAGATCGAGCATATGATGGCTGAGATCAAGGCGTTAAATGCAGAGAATGAGTCCTTAAAGAGCAAAGCTGCCAAAGAGGCACTTGGCGATGTTATGGATCAGGTTGTAGAAGTAAAAGGTGTAAAACTTCTTGCAACAAGTGTTGCAGGGGTTGACATGAACGGCTTGAGAGACCTTGGTGACCAGCTCAAAGGAAAACTCGGAGAGGGCGTTGTAGTGCTTGCTTCTGAGGCAGACGGCAAAGTAAATCTTGTCGCTATGGCAACAGAGGAGGCAATGAAGAAAGGCGCTCATGCAGGAAACCTCATCAAAGCGATCGCAGGAAAAGTTGGCGGTGGCGGCGGCGGACGTCCAAACATGGCACAGGCCGGCGGTAAGAATCCGGCTGGAATCCCGGATGCGGTAGCCGAGGCAAAGACAGCGCTGGAAACTCAGATTAAATAATAATTTGATGAAAAAAAATAGAATTGTCTGAATTTTTCTAAATATAAGAAAAACTATTGACGTGAACATTTTTTATGCTATAATAACTTATAGTGCAATGAAATTTACCCAAACAGTTGAATATGCACAATACGCAACTGGAGGGAGGTTAGGTGTGAGATAATGTCTAGTGTAATAGTAAAAGAGAACGAGACTTTAGATAGCGCTTTACGTAGATTTAAGAGAAACTGTGCTAAAGCAGGTATCCAGCAGGAGATTCGTAAAAGAGAACATTACGAGAAACCAAGCGTAAGACGTAAGAAAAAATCTGAAGCAGCAAGAAAAAGAAAATACAATTAATGTATGTAAAAGAAGCTATCGTGTATGCGGTAGCTTCTTTTTTTGAAATTTAAAGTCAGTTTGTCAGAATCAGTTTTTTATTGGATTGTTTTACCTGAAGTTTACAATTAGAAAACAAAAAAAATACAATTAATATCATAAATATCTTGACACTGAAATATGTGTATGATAGACTTTTCTTCGTGTGAAAAATAAAAATCGTTTTTTCATGCAAATGTATGACCACTCAGATTACTGAGGCAGCCTAACGGACAGGCGGGTCGGTTGCCGGTGTGGTGAGGAGACCACGTTATTGATTGAGTCAGAAGCTCAAATTTTATAAGTTGATAACTTTATAATCAGTGTGTAAGCACATCATCTTGTGAAACGGTCAATAAGAGTGACATATATTTGCAGTTGCGATGCAGGCAAAGGCAGAAAGCAGAAAGCGGCAGGCAACGGATTCTTTGAAAAACGATATTTGGGATCGCATCGAGAGTAAAAAGGATTCCAATATGGAGAACGAAGGTCAACAGAGATGATTGCGCAGGCAGTTGTCTCTTTTTTTATGTAATCGAAAACATCATTTCTATTACATAAAATGTGAAAATGATTATCTTAAAATTATAAATTGCAATGGAGAAAGTTATGAACAGAGAAGATCAGAAAAGAGCTCCCATTTATGAAGCACTGGAAAAATTCAGGAAACAGCGTGTCGTACCATTCGATGTGCCGGGGCATAAGCGGGGCCGTGGCAATCCTGAATTAGTGGAATTATTAGGGGAAAAATGTGTAGGGATCGATGTGAATTCCATGAAGCCACTCGATAACCTCTGTCATCCGGTATCGGTTATAAGAGATGCGGAGGAACTTGCAGCAGATGCATTTCATGCAGAACATGCATTTTTGATGGTGGGAGGAACTACTTCTGCGGTGCAGAGCATGATTTTGTCAGTCTGTAAGAGAGGGGATAAAATTATTCTTCCGCGAAATGTACATAAAAGTGCCATCAATGCACTGGTGCTTTGCGGAGCAATTCCGGTTTATGTGAATCCGGAAGTGAATCCAAAACTCGGAATTTCTCTTGGAATGGAAGTGCCGTGTGTAGAGCAGGCGATCAAAGAGAACCCGGATGCAGTTGCAGTGCTTGTGAACAATCCGACTTATTACGGTATCTGTTCGGATATCCGTTCTATCGTAAAGCTTGCACATGCGCATGGCATGAAAGTGCTCGCAGACGAGGCACATGGAACACACTTGTATTTTGGAAAAAACCTTCCGGTTTCAGGCATGGAAGCCGGTGCTGATCTGGCAGCAATTTCCATGCATAAGTCCGGTGGAAGCCTGACGCAGAGCTCCATTCTGCTTGTAAACAAAGGTGTCAATGCAGATTATGTCAGACAGATCATCAATCTCACACAGACTACAAGCGCATCGTATCTTCTTCTGTCAAGCCTTGATATTTCAAGAAGAAACCTTGCGTTAAGAGGTGAGGAATCCTTTGCCAAAGTGTCCGAGATGGCAGAATATGCAAGAAATGAGATCAACAATATCGGTGGATATTATGCTTATGGGAAGGATCTGATCAACGGAACCAGCATCTACGACTATGATGTGACAAAGCTTTCTATCTACACGCTTGGTATCGGGCTGGCAGGGATCGAAGTGTATGATCTTCTTCGCGATGAATATGATATTCAGATCGAATTTGGGGATATCTGTAATATTTTGGCCTATATTTCCATTGGAGACCGGACACAGGATATTGAGCGCCTGGTGGGGGCGCTGGCAGATATCGCAAGACTGTATAAAAAAGATAAGGCAGGACTTTTATCCGGTGAATATATAGCACCGAAAGTCATCCGTTCACCACAGGAAGCTTTCTATGCGGAAAAGAAATCCCTTCAGATCCGTGAGACAAACGGCTGTATTTCCGGTGAATTTGTCATGTGCTATCCGCCGGGAATCCCAATCCTGGCACCGGGTGAGATGATTACAGATGAAATCATCGAATATATCATTTATGCGAAGGAAAAAGGCTGCTCCATGCAGGGAACGGAAGATCCGGCAGTGGAACATCTGATGGTGCTGGTGTAAGAGATGAGTGATCCCGGAGAAAACGGTGGAAACCGGGACAGGGAAGGAGAAGCAGAAAAATGGAAATGTGGTTTTCGGAGCTTCACACATCGAATGTAAAGCTCTCAATGAGAATCGAAAAACAATTATTCAGCGGTAACAGTGACTGCCAGAGGATCGATGTTCTGGAATCGGTAGAATTTGGCAAGTTTCTGGCTTTGGATGGAGATATCCTTTTTTCGGAAAAGGATGAATTTATTTATGACGAGATGGTAACGCATGTGCCGATGGCAGTACATCCGGACGTGCGTCACGTGCTGATCATCGGTGGCGGTGATGGCGGCGTTGCAAAAGAACTGACACAGTATGATTCCATAGAAAAGATTGATGTTGTGGAACCGGATGAGATGTTAGTGGAAGTCTGCCGGGAGCATTTCCCGGAGCTTGCCTGTGGTCTGGATGATCCGCGTGTGAATGTGTATTATCAGGATGGACTTCGTTTCCTGAGAAACAAAACGGAGGAGTATGATCTGATCATCAATGACGCAACCGATCCATTTGGGCATACTGAGGGACTTTTTACCAAGGAATTTTACGGAAGCTGCTATAAGGCGTTAAAAGAGGACGGAATCATGGTTTATCAGCATGGAAGTCCATTTTATGATGAGGATAAGGAAGAGTGCATGAAGATGCACCGCAAGGCATTCCGGGCATTTCCGGTAAGCCGTGTATATCAGGCACATATCCCGACGTGTTCGTCCGGCTACTGGCTGTTTGGATTTGCTTCCAAAAAATATCACCCACTCAACAATCTGCGCGTGAAAGAGTGGAAAAAATTACATATCAAAACAAGATATTACACAACGAATCTTCACCGGGGAGCCTTCATGCTCCCAAAATATTTAGAAGATATGTTAGAGGACGAGGAAGACCGGTAGAAAAATATATTAAGTAAATAATGACATGGATAATTGCAAAACTCATAAAAACCTAAATTGAACAATTGAAAGAAGAGTAGGAAGGAGTTTCGCAATTATCTAAAAAACAATAACGTAAAAAAAGGAGAGAAAAAAATGAGCAAGGTAATGATTATCGGATGTGGAGGCGTAGCTTCCGTAGCAATCGCAAAATGTTGTCAGAACAGTGATGTTTTCACTGAGATTATGATCGCAAGCAGAACAAAGTCCAAATGTGATGCAATGAAAGAAAAATTACAGCCAACAACAAAAACAGTCATCACAACCGCACAGGTAGATGCTGACAACACAGAGGAACTGATCGCACTGATCAACGAATATAAACCGGATGCAGTTTTAAATGTGGCACTTCCATATCAGGATCTGACCATCATGGATGCCTGCCTTGCAACAGGAGTGGATTACATTGATACTGCAAACTACGAAGCAGAGAACACAGATGATCCGGAATGGAGAAAAATCTACGAAGAGCGCTGCAAGAAAGAGGGATTTACAGCATACTTTGATTATTCCTGGCAGTGGGCTTACAAGAAAAAGTTTGAAGATGCAGGTATTACAGCAATCCTCGGAAGCGGATTTGATCCGGGTGTGACAAGTGTTTATTCCGCATACGCATTAAAACATTATTTTGATGAGATCCACTACATTGATATTTTAGACTGCAATGGCGGTGATCACGGTTATCCATTTGCAACCAACTTCAATCCTGAGATCAACTTAAGAGAAGTATCTGCGATGGGTTCTTACTGGGAAGATGGTCACTGGGTCGAAGTAGAGCCAATGTCTATTAAGCGTGAATATGATTTTCCGGAAGTAGGAGAAAAAGATATGTACCTGCTTCATCATGAAGAGATCGAATCACTTGCAAAAAATATTCCGGGAATCAAGAGAATCCGTTTCTTCATGACATTCGGACAGAGTTATTTAACACACATGAAATGTCTGGAAAATGTTGGAATGCTTTCCACAACACCAATCAACTTTGAAGGAAAAGAGATTGTGCCGATCCAGTTCTTAAAAGCATTATTGCCAGATCCTGCAAGCCTTGGACCAAGAACGGTAGGAAAAACAAACATCGGATGTATTTTCAAAGGTGTAAAAGACGGAAAAGAAAAGACCATCTACATTTACAATGTATGCGATCATCAGGAGTGCTACAAAGAGGTTGGTTCTCAGGCAATCTCCTACACAACAGGAGTTCCGGCTATGATCGGAACAATGATGGTAGTAGAGGGACTCTGGAAAAAACCTGGCGTATTCAATGTAGAGGAGTTTGATCCGGATCCATATATGGAAGCACTGAATAAATGGGGACTTCCTTGGGTAGTCTGCGAGAATCCGCAGGAAGTTGAGTAAGAAAAAGGAATGAACAGACAGAATGAGAATTGAAGAATTAAAAACACCGTGCTATGTCATAGATGAAAAACAGCTGAAAAAAAATCTTTCCATTCTCCAGAAAGTGGAAAAGGATACCGGATGTAAAATCCTTCTTGCACAGAAAGCCTTTTCCTGCTTTTACGAATACCCGCTGATCGGTCAGTATATCAGTGGAACAACGGCAAGCGGACTTTTTGAGGCTCGTCTCGGAAAAGAGGAAATGGGAAAAGAAAACCATGTATTTGCTCCGGCGTATAAAGAAGAGGACGTGAAGGAACTGGTAAAAATCTGCGATCACATGGTTTTTAATTCTTTTTCCCAGCTGGAAAAATATAAAAATTTCTGCAAAGAGACCAGCGTGGGAATTCGTATTAACCCGGAGTGTTCCACACAGGGGGATCATGCGATCTATGATCCATGTGCAAAGGGTTCGCGTCTCGGTGTGACAATTGCGCATTTTAAAGAGCAGTTTACGGATGAGATGTATGATTATGTGGATGGACTGCATTTTCACACGCTCTGTGAGCAGAATGCGGATGATCTTGCAAAAACCTTAGAGGCGGTAGAAGAAAAATTCGGCAGTTATCTTTACAAAATGAAATGGCTGAATTTTGGCGGCGGACACCATATTACAAGAGCAGATTATGACATCGAACTGTTAGAAAAATGCATTCTGCACATGAAGGAAAAATATGATCTTGACATTTATTTAGAACCGGGCGAAGCGATTGCATTGAATGCCGGATATCTTGCCACAACCGTTATGGATGTGGTAGATAACGATATACAGACGTTGATTCTCGACGCATCCGCAGCATGCCATATGCCGGATGTGCTGGAAATGCCATACCGTCCGCCACTTCGCAGTTCTGGAATGCCGGAGGAAAAGAGATATACTTACCGGTTATCTTCGTATACCTGTCTGGCAGGTGATATTATCGGAGATTATTCTTTTGATGAAGAGAAAAAAGTGGATGACAGACTGTATTTTGAAGATATGGCAATTTACTCCATGGTGAAAAACAATACATTTAACGGAATCCCACTGCCGGATATCGCAGTGATGGATGAGAGTGGTGAATGTAAAGTGATCCGCAGTTTTTCTTATGAGGATTTTAAAGGAAGACTGTCATGAGAAAATCCGGCCGGATGGAAGAACATGTGACAGGATGAGACAAATTTGCTATCACTCGCTACCTAAAGAGGTGGGAGTCTTCTCGACTGAGATAAAAGATCCATGGAAAGACAACACGGAAAAAGGCAGGAAAACAGAAGTATGAAGATAGAAAACAGAACTCCTCATCAGGATGGATTTTATATGCCGGGGGAATTTGAACCGCAGGATGGTGTGATCTTAATCTGGCCGAAACGTCCGGGTTCCTGGCCATATGAGGCAAAAGAAGCCGGAAAAGTATTTGCAGAGATTGCCAATAAGCTGGCAGAGACAGAAAAAGTATATATGCTGACAGAACCGGAAACGGAAGCGGCGGCAAGAGAGCTGCTGTGTGAGAATGTAGAAATTTTAACAATTCCGACAGACGATGCATGGGCAAGGGATGTCGGACCAACCTTTGTGACGGATGGAAAAGAAGTCCGTGGGGTCAACTGGAGCTTTAATGCCTGGGGCGGAACCTATGATGGTCTTTATCAGGACTGGCAAAAGGATGATAAGGTTGCAGAAGAATTTTGTAAACTGACCGGTTATGATTATTATGATGCGGCTCCTTTTGTGCTGGAAGGCGGTTCCATCCATTCAGACGGACAGGGAACGGTGATCGCAACGGAAGCCTGTCTGCTCAGTAAGGGAAGAAATCCGGAACTTACGAAAGAGCAGATCGAAGCAAAATTGCAGGAATATCTCGGCGCAGAGAAGATCATCTGGCTTCCAAACGGAATCTATCAGGATGAAACAAATGAACATGTAGACAATGTCTGTGCATTTATAAAACCGGGTGAGGTTGTCCTTGCATGGACAGATGACGAGAGTGATCCGCAGTACGCACTTTCAGCGGAAGATCTTAAGGTTCTTGAACAGGAGACAGACGCCAAAGGAAGGAAGTTCCGTGTGCATAAAATGCTGATCCCGAAGAAACCGGTCTGTATTACGGAAAAAGAACTGGCAGGTTACGTGTTTGAAGAAGGCGAGGATACAAGAGAAGCAGGAGAACGGTTAGCTGCAAGCTATGTGAATTTTTATATTGGAAATCAGGTTGTGCTTGTGCCGCAGTTTGGAGACGAGCATGATGTTCTGGCAACAGATTTATTGCAGAAGCTGTTCCCGGAGCGTGAGATCGTGCCAGTCTTTGCAAGGGAGATCATCATTGGCGGTGGCAATATCCACTGCATCACACAGCAGATACCGGTACGCAGATGACGGATAGCAGGAAATCATATAAAGTATCGTTGCAAGACAGATGGAAAGATAAAAATGCCGGATTTCAGAATAAACAGGAATAGAACGAAAAAGCATGGAAAATATTAAGAAGCGGGAGACAGCATATTATGAGCAGAAAACGTAACGTCACAGTAGTCGCAGTTCAGATGAAATGCAGCACAAATGTGGAAGAAAATATCGCAAAGGCAGATGCACTTGTCCGGGAAGCGGCAGAAAAAGGAGCACAGATCATCCTTTTGCCGGAGCTTTTTGAAAGACAGTATTTTTGTCAGGAACGCAGATATGAATACTATGAATTTGCAAAAGAAGTGAATGAAAATGATGCGGTAAAACATTTTTCTGCACTGGCAAAGGAATTGTCTGTTGTCATCCCGGTCAGCTTTTATGAAAAAGATGTGAACCGCCTGTTTAATACTGTTGCAGTGATCGATGCAGACGGAAGTAATCTGGGCATATACCGCAAGACACATATCCCGGACGACCATTATTATCAGGAAAAATTTTACTTTGTTCCGGGAGATACCGGATTTCAAGTGTTTGATACAACGTATGGAAAAATAGGAGTCGGCATCTGCTGGGATCAGTGGTTCCCGGAGACAGCAAGAGCCATGGCGGTCAAAGGAGCAGAGCTGCTTTTTTACCCGACAGCAATCGGCAGTGAACCAATCTTAGAGTGTGACAGCATGCCGCACTGGAGAAGGGCGATGCAGGGACATGCAGCAGCAAACCTCATGCCGGTGATCGCAGCAAACCGTATCGGAACAGAAGAAGTAGTTCCATGTGAGGAAAACGGCGGACAGAAATCAGCACTCACATTTTACGGCTCTTCTTTTATCACAGATCAGACCGGAGAACTTGTGGCAGAGGCAGACCGCAAGACGGAACAGGTGATCCTTGCAACGTTCGACTTAAATGAAATGCAGGAGAACCGTCTGTCCTGGGGAATCTTCCGGGACAGAAGACCGGAGTGCTACGGGGATATCTGTAAATAAAAAAGGACGCATGAAAATACCCTCTTTACTGGACAAACCAGTAAGGAGGGTATTTTATGCGTCCCTTTGCTTATTGTGGATACAAGAGTGGTTATACTCCATAAAAAAGTGCCTTTAGTATCTTTTAGTAGCCAAGTTCCTCTCCAATTAAAATAACTTTAATCCTTCCCTGAATACCGCTTCGTCTTGTGATCACGACCTGATTGCAGATACAGTCAGGAGAGAGGCAGTCGGCACAGACTCCGGTGACAGCACATGGTGTCTGCTTGTTCAGACGTACGCAGTTCATAGGAGTTGCGGTTAAGTGGACACGGTCAACAGCTTCTGCAACGTCCTTTGCAACCTTGTTCATTCCGGCAAGAATAATGACATTTTCAGGACCATAGATCAAAGCAGCGACCCGGTTTCCATTACCATCGATATTGACTAATTCTCCATCAATTGTCATGGCGTTGGTGCTCATGAAATAGTAGTCAGCCATCAGTGCGTCGTGGAATATTTTTCTGGAATCTTCCGGCGTCTTACAGACAGCCCGGTCTAAAAACTGAATATCGGCTGAACGCAGTGCATCCATCATGCCGGTTTCCTCTAGTGTCATGGAGCCGCCGTGAGCCACGACTGCACCGGATGGCAGGAAAGAAAGTGCTTTCTCTACGGCTTCTTTTGCGGTCGGGCAGTAGTATGCTTCCATTCTTCTTTTTTCAAAATTTTTGATCATGGTATTGGCGAGTGTTTCGTAATATTTTGCTTTTGGTGTCATATGATCCTTCTCCTCCTATTTAACTTTTTGACTTTTATTATAAGCGGATTTTTTCGTTATGCAAGCGCTATTAAAATAATTGAAAACGATCAGATTTTCTTCTATTAACAATTCTGAAACAAAACTCAAACAAATTCAAAATAATATATGTTATGATGTAATCAATGGACAATGATAGAAACCAGAAAGGAACAGAAAAATGATACACATTCTTGTAGTGGATGATGATAAAAATTTAAACCAGACGGTCTGCACCTATTTAAATGACTGTGGATTTGAGGCAAAAGGCGTTTTGAGTGCGAACGAAGCCTATGACGAGATGTATAACAATCTCTACGAGCTGATCATTTCCGACATTATGATGCCGGAGATCGACGGATTTGAATTTGCGGAGACAGTGCGTCAGGTCAATAAACAGATCCCGATCCTTTTCATGTCGGCTAAGGATGATCTTCCTTCCAAACGGAAAGGATTTTTAGTTGGAATCGATGATTATATGGTAAAACCGGTGGAGTTAGCAGAACTTGAGATGCGTGTGAGGGCACTGCTCCGGAGAAGTAATATCGAGATGGAGCGCAAACTTATTGTCGGAAATCTGGAGATGGATGCGGACGGCATGACTGCAACGATAAATGGGGAGGAGATACCGGTCACAACACGCGAATTCAATATTTTATATAAACTGTTGTCTTACCCGAAAAAAACATTTACAAGGGCACAGCTTATGGATGAGTTCTGGGGGCTTGATTCGGGAACGAGCCTGCGGGCTGTGGATGTCTATGTGACAAAGCTCCGTGACAAGTTTTCCACCTGCGATGGATTCGAGATCAAAACTGTGCGTGGACTTGGATACAAAGCGGTATTGCTATAGAAAGGGACTGCCTGAAACCATGAACAAATTGAACCATACCAATACAATCAAAAATGACCGTTTTCCATCTTCCCTGTTTCTGGTGTATTTTCTCGTATTGCTGTTAATGTCCGGTATTCATACAGGAATTATCGTAGGTATGAATGCACTGGGGTGGAACAAAATCATACAGGTGATTTTACCGCTTGGTTACTGGACTGTTGTGGCAGTTGGATTGACACTTTTTACGAAAAATGTGATCCGGAAAAGCTATGAAAAGCCAATGCATGACCTGGCAGATGCAACTAAAAAAGTGGCAGAGGGCGATTTTTCAGTGTATGTTCCGACACTTCACACCGCTGACCGGCTGGATTATCTGGATGTCATGATCATTGATTTTAATAAAATGGTGGAGGAACTCGGCAGCATTGAGACGTTGAAAACAGACTTTTTCTCCAATGTTTCCCATGAGATCAAGACGCCGCTTGCAATTATCCAGAACAATGCGGAGCTGCTCTGTATGGAAAAGACGCCGGAGAAACAAAAAGAATATGCCGAAGTGATCTTTCAGACTACAAAGCGTCTGTCGGAACTTATCAGTAATATTTTAAAACTGAACAAGCTTGAAAAACAGGCGATCACGCCGGTAGCAGAAGAGTACGATCTGTGTGGACAGCTTGCGGAATGTGCCGTGAATTATGAGCCGGTGTGGGAGAAAAAAGATATTGGATTTGATGCAGATATGGAAGATTCCGTAAAGATCACGGCAGACGCTGCGTTGATGGAGTTAGTCTGGAATAACCTGTTTTCCAATGCAGTGAAGTTCACAGAACCGGGAGGAACGATAAAGCTGACCGAGCAGTCGGATGATTCTGAAATCCGTGTGTCGGTGGAGGATAACGGCTGCGGAATGACGGAAGAGACAAGGAAACATATTTTTGAAAAATTTTATCAGGGGGATACGTCTCATGCAATGGCTGGAAATGGACTTGGACTGGCGCTTTCCCTGCGTGTTTTGCAGTTAAATGATTATAAAATCGAAGTGGAAAGCGAACCGGGACGCGGCAGTAAGTTTACGGTGATCATTCCGAAAAGGTAGAATATTGGATAACAGACAGAAAGCGAATTTCTGGGAAAGCGTAGAAAAATGAGTGAGTTTGAGAGTTTTGATTATACGAAAGTGACGGTTGCCGAGAATCAGATGTCACAGTATATGGATGGCTACGAGCATTTTGGATGGAAGGTGGATTCCAATGTACCCATAGAAAAAGGAATGGGAAAAGTAACAATCCATTTAAAGCGGAGCAGGGCAGTTTTAAATAAAATGGAACTGACACGGTTACAGAGACATTTTGAGGCGTGCATGAGTGAGATTGCGGCGCTCGAAAATTCCACAGAATCTTTTGCAATGATCGCGGCACTGACCAGTGGGATTTCAGGCTGTGCATTTATGGCGGGTTCGGTATTCGCTGTGACGGCTGCAAAACCGATCATTTGGCTGATGATTTTGCTTGCAATCCCGGGATTTTTTCTGTGGGGAATCGCATATCCGCTTTATAAAAATGTGAAAAAGTGGAGAGAAGAGAAAGTGAGGCCTCTTATTGAGGCAAAGCGTAATGAGGCAGAAAAGGTGTGCGAGAAAGGGCATGCGCTGTTATAGCTGTAAAACATCTGACGGAAAAATACGGTGGCACGCTTGTGGCAAGCCAGGAGAAATACATTTTAATAATTCCGAAACAAAACAGAAGCAATTCGCAAACAAAACCTCTCTATGATACAGACAACAAATGAAACACAGATCATTACAAAAAAGAGAGGAAACATAAAATGAGCGAAACATTATATTTAGTAACAGGAGCAGCAGGATTTTTAGGAAGTCATGTATGTCATCAGTTGTTGGAGCGTGGAGAAAAGGTAAGAGCATTTGTTCTTGATGGTGATCCGGCAATCAAATATATTCCAAAAGAGGCAGAGATTGTAAAGGGAGATCTCTGTGATATCGATTCACTCGAAAACTTTTTCAAAGCACCGGAGGGCACAGAGACAATCGTGCTCCATGTGGCAAGCATGGTCAGTGTCAATCCTGATTTTAATCAGAAACTTGTGGATGTGAATGTGGGTGGAACCAAAAATATCATCCAGAAATGTTTAGAACACAAAGAGTGCAAAAACCTTGTCTACGTAAGTTCTACCGGAGCAATTCCGGAACTTCCAAAGGGACAGAAGATCAAAGAGGTAAATGAGTTTGATGCAGAGAAAGTCGTGGGCTGGTACAGCAAGACCAAGGCGATGGCAACACAGGCTGTTTTGGATGCAGTGAAAAAGGAAGGATTAAACGCATGCGTCGTACACCCGAGTGGTATTTTAGGACCACAGGACTATGCAGTGGGGGAGACTACAGGAACCATTATTAAAATCATCAATGGCGAAATGCCGATCGGCATGGGCGGAAGTTTTAACCTCTGTGACGTGCGTGACCTTGCAGCGGGCTGTATCGCAGCAGCCGATAAAGGACGAAAAGGCGAATGTTACATTCTTGGAAATGAGGAAGTAACGTTAAAGAAAATGTGTGAACTGTTAGACAAAGATCTTCACTGTGGTACCTGTAAATTTTATCTACCGCTCGGATTGGCAAAACTGCTCGCAAAGCAGATGGAGAGAAAGGCAGCGAAAACCGGTGCGAAAGCATTGATGACGACATTTTCTGTCTACAATCTGGAACGCAATAATGCATTTGACTATTCCAAGGCAGAAAAGGAACTGGGCTATCATACAAGAAGCTATGCGGAGACATTGCATGATGAGGCAGTGTGGCTTAGAGCAGAAGGAAAAATTGCATAAAAGGCAGTGGAAAGGAAAAAAGTTTATAACGGAGATTTTTGTGATATGAAAAAAGTATGTGTTGTAACCGGAGGCGGCTCCGGAATCGGTTTTGCAGCTGCAAAAGAGGCAGCAAAAAAAGGGTACTATGTAATGATAGTTGGACGAAATGAAAAAAAACTTGCAGGTGCAGTAGAAGAATTGAGAAAAGACGGATGCGAAGCAGAAGCGTATAGTTGTGACGTTTCAGACAGGGAACACTGCTTTGCATTGGCAAGGCATGCTGCAGAATGTGGGGCAGTAAAGGCCGTGCTGCATATTGCCGGAATGAGTCCGCATATGGGAGATGCGGAGAAAATCATGCAGGCAAACGCACTTGGAACCGTCAATATCAACGACGCATTTTTTGAAGTGATCGCAGAGGGCGGCTGTGTGATCGACACAAGTTCCACTTCTGCTTACATGGCACCGTCGTTTATCATGCCAAAGAGGGTTTATCCGCTTGCGTGCACAGACCGGAAGCTTTTTATGGATAAAATGATGAAAAAAGTAAAAATGTTTCCACGGAAAACAAGAGAAGGTGTCGCCTACAGTATGAGTAAGCATTTTACTATCTGGTTTGCAAAGCAGGATGCAGCACGTTTTGCCGGAAAGAATGCCCGGGTGTTAAGTATTACGCCAGGAAACTTTGAGACACCGCTCGGAAATCTCGAAAAAGAGGAAGCGTCCACCTATCTGAAATTTGCGGCAATCAAGAGAAATGGACGTCCGGAGGAGATTGCACCGCTTTATGTTGCACTAATCGATGAGAGGTTAAGTTATCTGACCGGCACAGACATTCTCTGCGATGGAGGCTGTATCGCAGGCGGAGCCAGTGCCTTTGCGAGATAAAAGTCATAGTAATTAGCCAATCAAATTGAATCAATTGTATTTTTATAAAGAATCCGCTATACTGAAACAGATTTAGTATAGTGGATTTTTTGTATTGGGGAGAACATTTTGATTACAGTAGCAATCGTAGAGGATGAAGCGGCAGTCACAAGGAAGCTGACGAATATGGCGCAGGATGGAAAAACATGGGAGAAGATGAATGCATAAAATGAATGCTAAAAAATCCGCAGATTATTGCAATCTGATAGAAAATGTAAAAAACAAATATCGAAAAAATCCTATATATGCTAAGAACACACCACATATTAAATATATGCTGATAGGTCAGGATTTTGGACCGCCTGAAAAGGAAGAGATAAAGGGTACGATTGCAAATGTACGTAAGATGAATGATGGTATAGATGTGATGTTTCATGAAAATGTAGATTTGGAAGCAAGGGATTCACAGACGGATAAAAATATTGTCGGATACTTTGAACTGCTTGGTAAAAATGAAATTGACAAGAAAAAATATCCAGATTTGTTTTTCTGCAATTGTAATTTGGGCTATCGCAGAGATAAGTATTCTGGAAATATGACCAGAAAGATATTGGCAAATGATGCAGCTGAAATAAAATCATTGATTGACATTATAGAGCCGGAAAACATAATCTGTCTGGGGCTTGATACATCTGTGGTTGTAATACGAACTCTGATTGATAAAAAGTTTTCCTGCAATAGAGTATCTGAACTTATAGGAACTGGAGAACCTTATATTTATGGAGAAACATATATATATTCTGTAGCACATCCGGGGTATTGGGGTACAAGTACAAGAGGGGAAGATAATGTTATTGCAGATTGGATGAGAATTAGAAAATAGGAGGTGCCACAATGCCATTTAAGATTGTCCGCAACGATATAACAAAGGTAAAAGCAGATGTAATCGTGAATACTGCCAATCCAAATCCGATATGTGCAAGTGGCACGGACTTAGCAATATACGAGGCAGCAGGCAAAGAAAAGCTTCTTGAGGAAAGAGAGAGTATCGGTAAGATTGCAAGAGGTGATATTGCTGTTACCGGTGCATATAACCTAAATGCAAAATATATTATTCATACAGTGGGACCGGTATGGACGGATGGATTACACCATGAATTTGAAATTTTGGAGGACTGCTATCGTAAATCATTGCAAAAAGCATTGGAACTTAAGTGCGAGAGCATTGCATTTCCATTAATTTCGACAGGAGTATATGGATTTCCGAAGGATAAGGCATTACAGATTGCTGTGTCAGTATTCAGCCAGTTTCTTACCGAAAATGAAATTGAAATCATACTTGTAGTGTTTGATAAAATGTCTTTTCAGCTATCGGCTCAGATTGTAGGTGATATTGATTCTTACATATGTGCTAATTATGTCAGGGAAAGTTATAAAAAAGAGTATCCTGTGCGAAGCAGAAGCGGTGCTCGCACGAGAGACTTGTCAGAGGAAGTGTTCTATGAGGAGATGCTTCAAAGAGAGGCAGAAGATAACTATCCACTTGAGGAAGACACAGGGTTAGCGCAGCCTGCTATGCTGTCAGCAGACATTTCTTTGGAAGACCAGCTTGCAAATATCGGAGTTTCATTTCATGATAAATTATTTGAGCTGATCGACGAATCGCATCTTGATAATAAGGATGTGTGGAAACGGGCAAACCTTGATAGAAAACATTTTTCAAAGATTCAGTGTGACCGGAACTATCATCCAAAGAAGAAGACGGTAATGGCACTCTGTATTGCGCTGCAGCTTGATCTGGAACAGTCAAAAGATTTACTTGCCAGAGCAGACTGGGCATTCAGCCCAAGCAGTAAGGTAGATCTGCTCGTGCAGAAGGCTATAATAGATAAGCAGTATGATATTATGCAGCTGAATGTGACATTATTTAAGTATACGAATGAAATTCTTGGAGTATAGGAGTAAGATTGATATGTGGGATGACATATATAAACCGAATTCTATTGGCAGTGAGGGTGGCACGATTATTGCAGATGAGGAATATAAAGAATCGTGTAGGATAACCTTGGAAAGATGCGAAAGATATGATGCAATTACATGTGGTGTATATGGATGTATGATGCATACGGCTTTTTGTGATAAAAGTCATAGTCAGGAAGTATTTGATAATATGAAAAATGACTTGCAGGAATTCATAGATAAGGATACAACAGCGGATGAAGAATATATTTTCTATGAAGAGTTTACAAGTAAATATTGATTTGTTCAAATTTTTACGTCGGTACTCACATAGTATCGGCGTTTGTTTTTTATCTTAAAAGTGTCGCCCAAACAGCGACCATATGAAGATGTCCTTCAATTATACTCATATTGTAACAAAGAAAGAGAGGTGCCGGAGTAATCCGGGGATTGGAGGCATATATGTACGGAGCGATTTTAGGAGATATTATTGGAAGTCCGTTTGAGTTTGACAGAGGTGATAAAACAAAGAACTTTGATTTGTTTAGTGAAGGCTGTGGCTTTACAGATGATTCTGTTATGACAATAGCAGTTGGAGAAGCTCTCATGGCAGTCGGACCGGAAGCTGCAGTAAAGGAAATTGAAGATGCGGTAGTATCCAATATGCAGGATTGGGGAAAAAGATATCCACATGCAGGTTATGGTGGAAGCTTCAGACATTGGCTTAAAGAAAATAATCCGAAGCCATACGGAAGCTATGGAAATGGTTCTGCCATGAGAGTGTCAGCGGCAGGCTGGCTTTATGATTCAATTGAAAGAACAAGAGAGGTAGCAAGAGCTACAGCGAATGTGACACATAATCATCCGGAAGGTATAAAGGGTGCAGAGGCAACTGCAAGTGCAATATACATGGCAAGGAATGGCTCTTCAAAAGAAGAGATCAAAGAGTATATAGAGAGGGAGTTTAACTATAATCTTGATAGAACACTTGATGAGATCAGACCTGAATATTACATGGATGAGACATGTCAGAGAACAGTACCAGAGGCAATCATCGCATTTCTGGAATCCAAGGATTTTGAGGACGCAGTGCGTAATGCAGTATCACTTGGTGGAGATACGGATACACTTGGAGCCATTACAGGAAGTATTGCAGAAGCATTTTATGGAATCCCGGCTGTGCTGATTGCAGAGTGTAAAAGTCGGATTGATAAGGGGCTGATGACGGATGTTCTTGATGAATTTGATCATGTACTTGGCAGGAGCATGGATACTTATTCAGATGAAATGGATGAGATACAGGCAAATCAGATGATTGAGGCAGCAATCGATCAGTATTATATTCAGCAGAATAAAAATGGAATGCTGTTATTTATGGAAGTTATGGTAACAAGAATGCAGCAGGCAGGAGAAGTTGTTGTTCCATATATTACGGAAAATCCTTTTATGTCTGAAGAACAGATAAGTAAAGTAAAGGCTGGCGACACGATTTCACTTGACCATGATGTAAGACTTAAAATAGAAACTGTAAAAGATGCTGATGAAAAAGAATGGATTGGAGTATTTACATCTTCTGAAGAGATGCATAACGGTTCTGCTGGAAATGTGCATATGAATCAGTCTATTGAATCAATACTTCGTCTGGCTCTTAATTGGGAACAGGTAAATGGAATTGTGATTAATCCTTTTGGTAAGTATATTCAGATGACAAAGAAGATGATAGAGCTTTTAATCAATGGGTATGAACATTATGAGAATGAAAGGAAGAGCAAAGATGATGAGAACAATTAAAGTTACGGGAAAAGGAAAAATAGCAGTAAAGCCGGATATGATCCGATTATATGTAAACAAGGAAGAACTTTGCCATGAATATGAAGATACTCTTCGTAGATCAACAGAAGATACAGAGCTACTCAAGGATTTATTTGAAAAACTTGGATTTCAGAGAAAAGACCTTAAAACAGTATATTTTAATGTTGATACAGAATATGAAAGCTATCAGAACAGGGATAAGAGTTGGAAGCGAAGATTTGAGGGATATAAGTATATTCATCATATGAAAATAGAGTTTGCTTCTGATAACAAAAAGCTGGGACAGGTGCTATATGCTTTGGCACATAGTTCATTAAAACCGGAGTTTTCTATTGAATATACTGTAGCTGATGTAGAAAAATGTAAAAATGAGCTGTTACATAAAGCAATTGAGGATTCCATTCAAAAGGCACAGGTACTTACAACAGCAGCGAATGTGAAACTGGGTGAAATACAGGCGATTGATTATTCCTGGGGAGAGATAGATTTTGTAACAAAGCCAATGAATGAAATGAGATTAATGGAGTGTACGGAATGTGAAATGAGTGCACCGGCAGCATATGACATAGATATTGAAGCAGACGATATAGATGTTACTGATACAGTAACAGTAGTCTGGGAAATCGCTTAGGAGGTTGATTGCATGTTGTCATCTATTTATTATGGAGAAATACAAAGTGACAAGTTGGTATCATGGAACGAGAATAAAGATCCATAAAATATATTAGTTGAGAACAATCGAGTATATAAACTTGGAGGATGGGAATTTCTTGATATAGCCAATAAGCTTTTTGACAATGAAAAGCAGGTGGACTGGGGAAGCTATGCATATCAGTGCACAAAGGAGCAACTGGAAAAACTGATGGAACAGACTGGATGTGAAATAGATAAGATTAATGAACTGGCATCTGAGAAAATCTATGGTATTGTGTTTGTTGAAGAGGTGTAAATCTTTTAGAGACCGGAGAAATTCTGGTCTCTTTATTTCGATTACCACTGTCCAATAAAGCCAAAATGGTTTATACTTTTTATCAAGTGAAAGAAGAAAGCATTAAAAGTAGATTTGATGGCAAAATTATAAAAGGAATGATGGATATACAGTTAGTTACAGAACTTAAAGATTCACTGCATAATTACGATGGAGGTTTGGCGATTGAAAGAAGAGATTCTAGAAGAATTAAATATTAAAGAAAATCATGAACGAGAATGTAAGCTGGCAGCAGGTGGACTTCCTGAGAGCATATGGGAGACTTACTCTTCTTTTGCTAATACAAATGGTGGCACGATTCTGCTTGGTATTAGGGAATACAGAGATTCTTTTACAGTTGAAGGACTGACAGACAAGCAGATTGTTAAATATCAGAAGGATTTCTGGAGTACTTTAAATGACAGAAATAAGGTGTCAAAGAATATCTTGCTGAATCATCATGTCAGACCTGTGATAGTCAGGGAAAAGAAAATACTCAGAATTGATGTTCCTGCGGCAGACAGACACGATAAGCCGGTTTATATTGGGACAGATCCAATGAAAGGCACTTATAAAAGAGATTATGAAGGTGACTTCCTTTGTGCCGAAGAGGCAGTCCGTGCAATGTTTGCAGATCAGAGAGATGTGTCAGGCGATGTGGAGGTGCTGGAAGAGTTTGGATTAGATGTGCTGAATCAGGATACGATAAAAGGCTATAGAATTATTTTTGAACAGCTTCACAGTGGACATCCTTGGAATGCTTTGGAAAATGATGAGTTCCTTATGAAATTAAGGGCAGCAGCAAAGAATAAGAATGGTACATTATCTCCAACGATAGCAGGACTATTATTCTTTGGAGAGGCTTATCATATTACGGAAGTTTTCCCCAATTATTTTCTGGATTATCGTGAGGAATGCGATGATAAAGCGGTACGCTGGTTATTCCGGACACATTCTAACGAAGGGGATTGGAGCGGCAATATATACGACTTTTTCTGTAAGGTGCGTACAAGAATGGACGATGATATAGCAGTTCCATTTGCAAACAGACGAAATGGATATCGTGTAGACAGAGTGGACGTACACGATGCATTGGAAGAAGCATTGGCAAATGCACTGGCACATGCAAATTATTATGGCAGACGAGGAATTCTTGTTGTAAAGAAGGGGAAAGAACTTAGTATTTCCAATCCTGGTACTATCAGGGTGACAAAAGAAGAATTTTATGCAGGTGGCAATAGTGATCCACGAAATCCGAATATCTTAAAAATGTTTGGTTTTGTAAATGTTGGTGAGCGTGCCGGAAGTGGTGTCGATAAGATTATGACTGCATGGGCAGAACAAAACTGGAAAAAACCGGAATTTGATTTCTCAGAGCGCAGTGACAGGGTAACATTAAAGCTCGAAGTTGGACAAGTGGTATATATTCCGGGGGCTGCTGATATCAGAAATGAAAATACAAATCAGGAAAAAGCAACTGCTGTGTCAAAAGAAGATAAAATACTTGAGTATATCAGGCAGAATGGAAGTATTTCTTCTCAAAAAGCCGCTGATATAGGGGGTTATAAGTCAAAGACAGGAGCTAGAAAATTGCTTGATAAGATGATAGAAAAAGGATTGATTACGAAGATTGGAAATGGACCGGCAACTAAATATGTGATTTAGTGGTCACATTGCTACTTATCGAACACTTTATTGAACACTATCGGACACTTTTGCGGGCTATCGGATACAAAGTGTTCGATAAGTGACCATTTATCGGACACTTATTAGCATAGGCTGAATAAAAATATTTGTGCAGAGACTAACCGCACAAATGGATTAGAAGGTGAAATATGGATTTACAGAACATACAGAATCAATTAAATACAGAATTTGCCAAGTCAGAGACAAGAATCATATTCTGGTTTGATGATAAAGATATTGATTACATAAATGAAAAAGTGTTGGACACAATCAGCAACATGCTGCAGGGAGGGCATCCGAAAGTGGCATAAAATGTATCCAGAAAAGGAACTAAGTCAGGTGCAGCTGGATTATCTTGTAGATGTAATTATGACATGGATTCAAAAAGAAATGGAGAGAGGTTAGTGCAGATATTTGTAGATGCAGATGCGTGTCCGGTAGTGGGCATTGTAGAAGAAATTGCAGAGAAATATAATATTCCAACCACCTTGCTGTGTGATACGAATCATATTTTGTATTCTGATTACAGTGAGGTGATTGTGGTAGGTGCAGGAGCAGATGCAGTAGATTATAAGCTGATAAGCATTTGTCATAAAGGGGATGTAGTAGTAACGCAGGATTATGGTTTGGCGGCCATGTGTCTGGCTCGTCAGGGACGGCCCATTCACCAGAATGGCATGGTTTATACGGATAATAATATCGACAGTTTGCTGGCCAGCAGGCACACGGCGCAGAAAATACGCCGCGGCGGGGGGCGCACAAAAGGCCCGGCGAAACGAACTGCCGAACAGGATGCGGGATTTATTTGTCAACTGCGCGCGTTGATTGAGCGCAGTTTGGCAGAACAATAACATACAACAATAATAAGGAACGGATACTATAAGACAGAAAGAGGGAATGGTCATGGGAACAATCATGCAGGAGACATTGAGAAGACAGCGCGAGTTTTTCCGCTGCGGCACCACCTTAGACATTGACTGGCGGTTAAAACAGTTGAGAGCATTGCGGAAAACCATTAAAAAATATGAAGAAAATTTAATCTGGGCGTTGGAAGCAGATTTGGGGAAATCGGAAGAAGAAGCATATTACACAGAAATTTCCATGGTGTATGATGAGATCAATACGGCCATCAAGCATCTGCCAAGATGGGCAGAAATCAGCCCGGTAAAAGGCGGCGGGCTGGCTCAGTATCCGGGGCATCTGGCTTCCTACACGGAACCGTTGGGACTGGTGCTGATTATTGTGCCATGGAATTATCCTGTGCAGCTGGTGTTCTCTCCACTGACAGCAGCCATTGCAGCGGGCAACTGCGTGGTGGTGAAGCCATCTGAACTGGCGCCAAAAACACAGGAAATTGTGCAGACAATTATTGAAGAAACCTTTGAAAGCGTTTATGTCAGCATTTTCACCGGCGGCGCTGACGTTGGGGAAGCATTACTGAAAGAAGACTTTGACCATATCTTCTTTGTGGGCAGTCCAAACGTTGGCAAACATATCATGCGGGCAGCAGCAGAACATTTAACATCGGTTACCTTGGAACTGGGCGGCAAAAGCCCCTGCATTGTAGAGGACACCGCTGATTTAAAAGTGGCGGCCAAACGTATTATCTGGGGCAAATGCCTGAACTGTGGGCAGACTTGTATTGCGCCGGACTATGTGCTGGTGGACCGCAAACACAAAGAAAAACTGATTCATTATATGATTGAGCATATCAAAGAGCTGTATCCGGGCAATGTTTTAGAACATGAAAATTATCCGCGCATTGTCAACGAGCAGCAGTTAAACCGATTGCTGGGCTATCTGAACGATGGTCATGTTGTGTACGGCGGTAATTATGATAAAGAAAAGCTCAGACTGGAACCAACCATTCTGGATATGGTAGACCCGGACAACAGCATTGTGATGAACGAAGAAATCTTTGGGCCAATTTTGCCCATTATTCCGTATGATTCACTGGAACGGGCAATCTGCTATATTCAGAATCGTCCAAAACCATTGGCGCTGTACCTGTTTACTCGTGACCCGGAAGTAGAACAGATGGTGACCACTCATGTTTCCTTTGGCGGCGGCTGCATCAATGATACGGTACTGCATGTGTCCGGCGCGGAAATACCATTCCGCGGTGTTGGGCAGAGTGGCATGGGCGGCGCTTATCATGGCAAAGCCGGCTTTGACACCTTCTCCCATCAGAAAGTGGTATTGAAGCAGTCTAACGAAATCGAACTGCCATTGCGTTATGAGCCAAATAAAAAGAAGCTGAAATGGGTGCGTAATTGGATTCACTAAGGCTTATCCACAAAGTTATCCACATTTTTGGCGAGTTATAAACAGAAAATCGTGGATAACTACAAAAGATTGTTTGCTTTTGTGCATAACTGGGCATAAAAATGCACAATCGCTTATGAGAGCATAGTTAAAAGCATTGAGGGGACTGCTGCGGCGGTGCCCTCTTTTTTATGTTCAGGTTTATGTTCAGGTGGACGTGTTAAATTCCTGTTTGGCCGTGTTCTGCTCTGGATTGGCTATCATCAGAAGGGCATAGAGAACTCTTTTGCAGTAACAATCTTTTTTATCTCTTTACTTCCGCAATTCGCCCGGAAAAATGCTGAAAATTTGCTGTACCCAGTTAGATAAACATAATTTTTCGTGAGCGGCACGAATCGTATCGAATTGTGCTGTCACAGTTTGATGGCAAGAACCACAGTGCCGAATCCTGTCGATAAACTATCGTTTTCTTTTTCTGTAACCCGTGCTATGCTGAGCGGGTAACGAGGTGTTTATAGGAAAGGGGCGTATTGGAATGGAACAGACAGAATTGCAAAATGTAAAGCAGATGCAAAAAGCGAGACAGCGAGCGTCGCAGGGCTTCACGCTGGTGGAGTTGATAGTGGTGTTAGTCATCATGGGTATTTTAACAGCGGCTATTTTGCCCGTGGTGACGGGCTATGTTGCTACGGCGCGGGAGCAGGTGCAGCAATCCAATCAGCACATGGTGGAACAGGCGGCGCGGTTGTATCTTACCCGCTGGGAGATGGAGAGCGGCGCAGAAAGCACCAGCATTACAGCATCTGAACTGGTAAACAGGGGCTATCTGTCACCACTGCCGGAGGGTGAGGACTACAATGTGACCATCACCAAAACGGAGAACAGCTATGATGTGACAGTGACGGCAAAGACAACAGAATAAATTGAATTGTGGCAAAGAGGCTGTTGCACTGGCGGTTATCATCTCAAGCGTAGTCGAGAAATCTTTTCTTAGCGGATGTTTCTATT
>ERZ780168.840-NODE-840-length-35823-cov-5.392949_pt1 | contig 35823 bp, 23 predicted proteins | sample MGYA00510981_ERZ780168 | MGnify/ENA primary metagenome ERZ780168 (study PRJEB29588, sample SAMEA2158769) | human gut metagenome | biome: human gut; feature: human-associated habitat; material: faeces | place: Denmark | collected 2008/2010 ...
TATAAAAAAGAAAACGCAAATCAGACAATAATGTGCTAATCTGCGTTAATCCTTGAGATTTTAAAATAGAAATGTTACAAAAGAATAACAGAAAGAGCAGATTCTGTTATTCTTATCAGTTAAGTATAGGCCTCTTCGTGTATTCCTCTCACCGCACGTCCGCTAGGCTCATTCAGATTCCTGAAAGCAATATCCCACGCCAGCGCTTCTGCTGTGGAGCAGGCCACACTGGGAACACTGGGTACGGTGCGTGCTGCACTTTCACTGGGGAAATGCTCTTCAAAGATACTGCGATAATAGTATTCTTCTTTATTTTGTGGCGTGTTGATAGGGAAGCGTTCGGCAGCATGTTCCATTTGCTGATCGCTCACAGCAGCAGCTGTGATTTCCCTCAATGTGTCAATCCATGAATATCCTACACCGTCACTGAACTGCTCTTTTTGTCTCCACGCCACACTTTCCGGTAACATCTCGGCAAAGGCTTCGCGAACAATCCGTTTCTCAATTTCCTTTCCGGGGCACATTTTAGCTTTCGGATTCAGGTTCATGGCTACGTCGAGGAATTCTTTATCAAGGAAAGGAACACGTCCTTCTACTCCCCATGCTGACAAACTTTTATTGGCGCGGAGGCAATCGTACATGTGCAACTTTGAAAGTTTACGTACTGTTTCTTCGTGGAATGCCTGTGGAGTGGGAGCCTTGTGGAAATACAGATAACCACCGAAAACTTCATCGGCACCTTCACCGCTCAACACCATTTTGATACCCATCGATTTGATGACACGTGCCAGTAGGTACATGGGAGTGGAAGCGCGTACCGTGGTTACATCGTATGTCTCGATGAAATAAATGACATCACGCAGGGCATCCAAACCTTCCTGAACAGTATAGTTTATTTCGTGATGGACAGTACCGATATATTCAGCCACTTCACGTGCTTTAATCAAATCGGGAGCACCTTTTAGTCCGATGGCGAAGGAGTGGAGTTGAGGCCACCACGCATCACTCGCTCCGTCTGTTTCTATACGTTTTGCCGCATATTTTTTGGCAATGGCGGAGATGACAGAACTATCCAACCCTCCCGAAAGAAGCACTCCGTACGGTACGTCACTCATTAACTGGCGGTGTACAGCCTCTTCTAATGCTATTTTCACATCAACGGTTTGTGCATCATTCTCTTTTACGGTTTCATATTCTGTCCAGTCGCGCGAATACCAACGTTTCATTTTTCCCTCTTTACTATAGAAGTAATGTCCGGGGAGAAATATTTCATATTTGTCGCAAAATTCTTCAAGGGCTTTCAACTCGCTGCCAAAGTAGATTTTTCCCTCTTTATCTTTTCCTATATATAAAGGAATAACCCCTATCGGATCACGGGCAATTAGAAATTCATCCTTTTCCTCATCATAAAGAACGAAAGCAAAGATACCGCTAATATCTTCCAGAAAATGGATGCCTTTATCTTTGTAAAGGGCAAGAATTACCTCACAGTCACTTCCGGTCTGAAAGTTATATTTTCCCGCATATTTAGCGCGAATATCACGGTGATTGTAAATCTCACCGTTGACGGCGAGCACTTGTTTACGATCGGGAGAGTATAACGGCTGTCCGCCACTTTGCGGGTCGACAATGGAAAGACGTTCGTGAGCCAGGATGGCACTTCCGCCTACATAGATTCCACTCCAGTCCGGTCCGCGATGACGGATCTTCTGGGCCATTTTCAGTGCTTTATCTCTTAGCTCTTTCGTTTGAACTTTGATGTTGAGTATACCTGCTATTCCACACATAACTTTAATTTTTAGAGGGGGTAATGTAATCTGTTGATTGTTTATTCGCTATTTCAAAGAAGCTGACTAGCTATTCTTAATTCGTTCCGCCTTGGTTTCCCTTTCGTTCCACCAAGGTTGTCTTTCCGTTCCACCTGGGTGTTTCTTTCGTTCGACCATGGTGGAACGAATCAGATAGTACTAATCAAACTTCTGCTTTTTCCTTACTGCAAAGCTATTTCGTCAGATAAGCATCTATTTCCGCAGCTGCCTTTCGTCCTCCCGCCATGGCGCGTACCACCAGGCTGGCACCTGTTTCAGCGTCTCCGGCAAGAAATACATTCTTTGCAAATTTGGGTTGTTCCGGTTTCAGGAATCCCATCGCCAATAATACCATATCAGCCTCGATGACTTCCTTTTTTCCTGTCGGTTTCATCGTGGGACGTCCGCCATCTGCAGCCGGAATCCATTCCACTTCTTCCACTTCTACGCCTGTCACTTTTCCATTCTTTCCGAGGAACTGGTTGGAAGTCAGGCACCAACGGCGTGTGCAACCTTCTTCGTGGCTGGAAGTCGTTTTGAAGACTATCGGCCATTGCGGCCACGGAGTAGCCGGATTATGTCCCACAGGTGGTTTGGGCATGATTTCAATTTGAGTTACACTGATGGCTCCCTGGCGCACGCTGGTTCCGATACAATCGGACCCCGTATCTCCACCACCGATGACAAGCACCTTTTTTCCTTTGGCATTCACTAATTTATCTTTTGGGAAAGTCTGCCCTGCCAAAATCCTGTTTTGTTGAGCCAGCATTTCGAGGGCAAAATGGATACCTTTCAATTCTCTTCCCGGAATGCTTAAATCGCGTGCTGTCGGTGTTCCTGTGCAGATACAATAAGCATCGAATCCTTCCGGCAAGTGATTGACATCAATTTCTACTCCCATTTCAAACTTTACTCCTTCCGCAACTAATATATTCATGCGGCGGTCAATCACATTCTTATCCAGTTTGAAGTTGGGGATGCCGAAGCGGAGCAGTCCGCCGGAAGCTTCGTCCTTATCGAATAATGTAACACTGTATCCTTTCAGATTCAACTGGTTCGCTACAACCAGTCCGGCAGGCCCCGCACCAATAACCGCTACTTTTTTTCCGTTTCTTTTCGGGTTTTGTACCTGTATATATCCTTCGCGGAAAGCTGCTTCAACAATGGCCGCTTCGTTTTCACGAATCGTCACAGGTTGGTCGCATGACAGTTTTAGCACACAGGATTTTTCACAGAGGGCAGGACAGATACGTCCTGTAAATTCTGGAAAATCACAAGTAGATGACAGGATTTCGTATGCCTCTTTCCATTTTCCTTTGAATAATGCATCCTGCCATTCCGGTTGTTTATTCCCTATCGGGCATGCCCAGTGGCAGAACGGTACGCCACAATCCATGCAGCGGGAAGCCTGCAACTTACGGCTGTTTGTATTCAACGTTTGTTCTACCTGACTGTAATCAGTGATTCGTTCGCTTACAGGGCGGTATCCCGCTTCCTGCCGGGGTATATTTAAAAAAGCTCTAGGGTCTCCCATATTCTTTTTAAGTTTTTAAGTTTAATTTTAGTCATAGAAAACTGGTTCCGGTACCTTGCCGGTTGATGGTTAATAGTCTCTTTGCATATCTGCAATTTTCTGTTGTAACTTTCTCATCTGTTCTTCCTGCAATACTTTTTTGTATTCGATGGGTACTACCTGGATGAATTGATCTACATAATGATTCCAGTCATCAAGCATTGTTCGTGCCAGTTTGGAACCTGTGTACAGGTAGTGTTGACGAATCTGTTCGTGTAATTCTTTCCGGTAGCTTGCCTCTTCGATAAGGGATAATTCCACCATCTCCATATTACAAAAATAATCGAAGTTACCGTCTTTGTTCCATACATAGGCTACACCGCCACTCATACCGGCAGCAAAGTTACGTCCGGTCTGCCCGAGGACTACGACGCGTCCGCCGGTCATATATTCGCAACAGTGGTCGCCTACACCTTCCACTACAGCGACGGCACCCGAGTTGCGTACAGCGAAACGTTCTCCTACACGTCCGTTGATATACACTTCACCACTTGTGGCACCATAAAGCAATGTATTACCTGCAATAGTATTCCTGTCAGCTTCGAAGTTACTACGGATAGGGGGAAGTACGGCAATACGTCCTCCACTCAGCCCTTTACCCAAATAATCGTTCGCTTCACCTTCCAGTTTGAAGTTGACGCCCGGTACAAGGAAAGCACCGAAAGACTGGCCTGCCGAGCCTTTGAATTTCACATTCAGCGTGTGCTCCGGCAATCCCTTGGCACCATGTTTCTTCGCGATAACTCCTGAAAGCATGGCGCCTATTGCCCGGTCTGTATTTGCGATCGTATATTCCAGGGAGATTTCTTTCTCGTGTTCAATAGCATCTTGAGCGGCATCAATGATAGCCACATCCTTTACAGTAGAGATTCCATGATCCTGGTCGGTGACATGACGAATGGCAGCAACGTTATCAATACGTGCCAGCATCCTGGTGAAATCAATTAACGCATGCTTCGGATTCGGGTCATCTGCTCTGGACTTACGTTCAATTAAGTCTGTACGTCCGATAATATCATCCATTCGGGTGAATCCCATTTCGGCCAGATGTTCACGGACTTCCTGCGCCAGGAATGTGAAGAAGTTGACTAAATATTCACTGCGTCCATGGAAACGTTTACGTAACTCCTCATTCTGTGTGGCAACTCCCACAGGACAAGTATTCTGATGACATTTACGCATCATCACACAACCTAATACAATCAGTGCAGAAGTGGCAAAACCATACTCTTCGGCTCCCATCAATGCCATTAAGATAATATCCCGTCCGGTTTTCAATTGTCCGTCAGCTTGCAGAACCACCTGACCACGGAGTCCGTTCAATACCAATGTCTGCTGTGTCTCGCTCAATCCCAGTTCGGGAGAGATACCCGCATAACGGATAGAAGAAGCGGGAGAGGCTCCCGTACCCCCTTCGGCACCGGAAATAACGATTAAGTCCGCTTTTGCCTTTGCCACACCCGCGGCAATCGTGCCTACACCACTTTCCGCAACCAGTTTTACGCTAATTTTGGCTTGTGGATTCACGTTTTTCAAATCGAAGATCAATTGAGCCAAATCCTCAATCGAATAAATATCGTGATGGGGTGGGGGAGAAATCAGAGAAATTCCCGGAATAGAGTGGCGTGTCTTGGCAATCACGTCGTTTACTTTGAACCCTGGAAGTTGTCCGCCTTCACCCGGTTTTGCTCCTTGGGCTATCTTAATCTGAATCTCGTCTGCATTGACCAAGTATTCCGCCGTTACACCAAAACGTCCCGAAGCAACCTGCTTGATTGCACTTCGCAAAGAAGTGCCGTCCGGTAGCGGCTGAAAACGGGAAGCGTCTTCGCCGCCCTCACCGGTATTACTGCGTCCGTGAATCTTATTCATGGCGATAGCCATTGCCTCGTGAGCCTCTTTGCTGATAGAGCCGAAAGACATGGCCCCCGTAACAAAACGGTGCAGGATATTCTCTACCGGCTCTACCTGGTCGATAGAAATCGGATTGCGGTGGAATCCCAGGAAATCACGCAGGAAGATAGGTTTCTCCTTTTCATCTACCATGTGGGTATATTCTTTGAATTTCTTATAACTGCCCAGTCGGGTAGCTAATTGTAGCGTACTGATTGTTTCGGGATTCCATGCATGCTTTTCTCCGTCTTTGCGGAAAGAATATAACCCTTTGTTCGGCAATAAGCCGCTGGCTTTTTCGGCAAAGCCTTCTTCGTGGAAAGCAATGGCATCTCTGGCAATCTCTTCCAACCGGATACCGCCAATCGGTGAACCGAGTCCCCCGAAATAAGCCTTGCTTAACTCTTCGCTCAAACCGACAGCTTCGAAAATCTTTGCACCGCGGTATGAACGGATGGTAGAGATACCCATCTTACTCATTATCTTGAACAAACCTTTGCAGATGGACTTGATATAATTTTTCTCGGCTGTAGCATAGTCCAATTGTATATCTCTGTCTTTCACCAATTTGTCAAGCACTGCAAATGCCATATACGGATTCAATGCGCTCGCTCCGAAACCAAGTAATAAGGCTGCGTGCATCACTTCGCGTATCTCGCCGCTTTCTACTACCAGTGCAGTCTGAACGCGTTTGCCTACGGAAACCAGGTGATGATGAACAGCGCTTACTGCTAAGAGAGACGGGATTACTGCATGGTCGGCATCCACATCACGGTCACTCAGAATGATATAGTTCACGCCTTCCGTCACGGATTCTTCCGCCATTTTGCATAGTTCGCTTAGTGCTTCCTGAAGACCGGCCTTTCCTTTCTTTACTTCAAAAAGCATTGGAAGCTTTACAGTCTTAAAACCTTTATAGCGGATATTACATAGAATATCCAATTGGGTATTGCTTAGAATCGGATGGTTCAGACGCACCATCTTGCAGTGGCTTTCGCTCGGTGTCAGAATGTTCATGCCGACAGCACCGATATATTCCGTCAATGACATCACCAGTTCCTCGCGTAGCGGGTCGATCGGTGGATTCGTCACTTGGGCGAATTGCTGGCGGAAATAATTGTAAAGCAATTGCGGTTTGTCCGAAAGCACTGCCAAAGGAGTATCGTTACCCATTGAATGAATTGGTTCTGCGCCGGTGCTGGCCATGGGCATAATCAGTTTTTCGATGTCCTCTTTTGAATAGCCGAAAGTACGGAGCATCCGGTCGTAGTTCTCTACATGATGAGGCACTTTGCGTCCGCTTTTCAATTCGTCCAGTTCGATACGGTTGGTAGACAGCCATGTGCGGTAAGGCTTAGCTTCCGCCAGTTGTTTTTTCAGTTCACCATCGTAATATATTTCGCCCTTTTCCGTGTCAACCAATAGAATCTTACCCGGTTGCAGCCGTCCTTTTTCTTTAATATCTCCCGGTTCGAAATCCATTACGCCGACTTCCGAAGCAACCACCATCATGTCATTTTTCGTAATCAGGTAACGGGCGGGACGCAGGCCGTTACGGTCGAGCATACCACCGGCAAAACGTCCGTCGCTGAACAGCAGGGCGGCAGGCCCGTCCCAAGGTTCCATTAGTATAGAGTGGTATTCATAAAAAGACTTCAAATCTTCACTGATGGGATTTTTCTCATTGAAAGACTCCGGTACAAGCATTGCCATTGCGTGAGGCAGGCTCAATCCCGACATTACTAAAAATTCCAAGACATTATCCAGTGAAGCACTGTCACTCATACCCGGCTGTATAATAGGACGAATTTCTTTTATATCTCCGAGAGTGGGAGAGGATAGTACACTTTCGCGGGCTTCCATCCAGCCGCGGTTACCGCGAATCGTATTGATTTCGCCATTGTGTGCCAGAAGACGGAAAGGCTGTGCCAGTCCCCATGTCGGGAACGTGTTGGTACTGAAGCGGGAATGTACTAAAGCCAGTCCGCTGGTAAAGTAACTATTTGTCAGGTCGGGATAATAGTTGCGTAGCTGTAATGACGAAAGCATACCTTTATATATAATGCTTTTTGTGGAGAGCGAAACAATATAAAAGTCCTCTTTTGTCGGAATGGCTGACATCCGGATTTTATTTTCGATTCTCTTACGGATTAGATATAGCTTGCGGTCGGCGGTCTCTGTTTCCGTAAATCCGGTGACAAACATCTGTTTGATATCCGGCTCATTAGCCAAAGCTGCTTCTCCCAGGATTTCCGGGCAGGTCGGGACGTTTCGCAGATGCATAAGCGTAAGTCCTTCCTTTTCGATTTCTTCGATGATGATACTCAAAATAGCTGACTGGTCTTTTTCATTTTTGGGCAGAAAAAGCAGACCGGTACCATAACGTCCCTTTTCCGGAACGGGAATACCTTGTAATAGAATAAACTCATGCGGGATTTGTAACATAATGCCTGCACCGTCTCCGGTCTTGTTGTCCGCACCCTCGGCGCCACGGTGGCGCATGTTCTCCAATACCTTTAAAGCCGACTCAACAATGTCGTGTGACTTTTCTCCGTGAATGTTTACCAGCATACCAACACCGCAGGCATCGTGTTCGTATGCCGCATCGTACAAGCCTACCTGTTGGGGCTGTCGTTGGTAAGGGAATCCTTCTGTTACGTTGTTAAAAAGTTCTTGTTTCTTCATTCTTACTAGCTTTATTGTATGATAATACCTATTTGATGTATCAAAATGTTTGGCAAAAATAAATATTTAATTTCATAATGATAGTAAAATATTACCTTTCTGTGACACGAAAAACAAAGTCTGTTCTTTATTCTTTTAATTTGTAATTAAAATCATTTGAATAGCTTTTAATTTGTTAGCTTGCTATCTATTATTTGAAAGTGATTGTAATTTGTTTCTTTTTGAAATAAAAAGATTGTATTATTTAACGTTTTGATGTGTTTGTAACTTTTTTATGCATTTCTGTCAAATAAATATCGAAATTATTATCTTTATGTTATTTGAAATATGTATATTTGCAGCCGAAATAAAAATATCATAATATGTGTGGAATAGTAGGCTATATTGGTAAAAGAAAAGCCTACCCCATCCTTATAAAAGGGCTGAAACGGTTAGAGTATCGTGGATATGACAGCGCAGGGGTAGCATTAATCAGTGATAACCAACAGTTGAATGTGTATAAGACGAAAGGGAAAGTCTCCGAACTCGAAAATTTCGTCACACAGAAAGATATTTCCGGTACAATCGGAATTGCCCATACCCGTTGGGCTACTCACGGGGAACCTTGTTCTGCTAACGCCCACCCTCATTACTCTTCTTCCGAAAAGCTCGCTCTCATTCATAACGGTATTATTGAAAACTACGCCGTTCTCAAAGAAAAACTTCAAGCCAAAGGCTATATTTTTAAAAGTAGTACAGATACCGAAGTCCTCGTTCAATTAATAGAATACATGAAAGTCACTAATCAGGTCAGTCTGTTGACGGCTGTTCAGTTGGCGTTAGGGGAGGTAATTGGTGCTTATGCGATTGCGATTCTTGATAAGGAGCATCCCGATGAGATTATTGCTGCCCGTAAGAGCAGTCCATTGGTAGTGGGGATTGGAGAGAATGAGTTCTTTCTTGCTTCAGATGCTACTCCGATTGTAGAATATACTGATAAAGTGGTTTATCTGGAAGACGGGGAAATAGCTGTTTTGAATCTGGGGAAGGAGTTGAAGGTAGTCAACTTGAACAATGTCGAAATGATACCTGAAATAAAGAAGGTGGAACTCAACCTCGGTCAGTTGGAAAAAGGGGGATATCCGCACTTTATGTTGAAAGAGATTTTCGAACAGCCCGATTGTATTCGTGATTGCATGCGCGGACGTATCAATGTGGAAGCTGATAATGTGGTGCTTTCTGCTGTGATAGATCACCGGGAAAAGCTGCTGAATGCCAAACGGTTTATTATTGTTGCTTGCGGAACTTCCTGGCATGCCGGACTGATCGGTAAGCATCTGATTGAGAGTTTTTGCCGCATACCGGTGGAAGTGGAGTATGCTTCCGAATTCCGCTACCGTGATCCGGTGATTGACGGGCAGGATGTGGTGATAGCAATCTCCCAGAGTGGCGAGACGGCAGATACATTGGCTGCTGTGGAATTGGCGAAAAGCCGCGGGGCATTTATATATGGCATTTGCAATGCGATCGGCTCTTCTATTCCCCGTGCCACTCATACCGGTTCATATATTCATGTGGGTCCAGAAATCGGGGTGGCTTCTACCAAAGCATTTACCGGACAGGTTACTGTATTGGCGATGTTGGCATTGACACTTGCCAAAGCGAAAGGAACCATTGACGAACAGTATTTTCTTTCAATCGTACAGGAGTTAAATCATATTCCGGAAAAAATGAAAGAGGTGTTGGAATTGAATGATACTTTGGCGGAGTTATCGAAAACTTTCACTTATGCGCATAATTTTATTTACCTGGGACGCGGATATAGTTATCCCGTTGCTCTGGAAGGTGCATTGAAATTGAAAGAAATATCGTATATTCACGCCGAAGGTTATCCGGCTGCGGAGATGAAGCATGGACCGATTGCCCTGATCGATGCGGAAATGCCGGTAGTGGTGATTGCTACCCAGAATGGGTTGTATGAGAAAGTATTAAGTAATATTCAGGAGATTAAGGCACGGAAAGGAAAAGTGATTGCATTTGTGACGAAAGGAGATACCGTTATCAGCAAAATCGCTGACTGTAGTATCGAACTTCCTGAAACAATCGAATGTCTCGATCCGTTAATTACTACGGTACCTCTGCAACTTCTTGCTTACCACATTGCGGTATGCAAAGGGATGGATGTGGATCAGCCGAGAAATCTGGCGAAGTCGGTAACAGTAGAGTAACTTTAAGTAGTAACTAGTATATAGAGAGATGGAACAATTGAAACATGAATGTGGCGTTGCCATGATACGCTTGCTCAAACCGTTAGAGTATTACGAGAAAAAGTACGGGACATGGATGTATGGTCTTAATAAACTCTACCTGTTGATGGAGAAGCAGCATAATCGTGGACAGGAAGGTGCGGGACTGGCATGTGTGAAACTGGAAGCAAATCCGGGTGAAGAATATATGTTTCGTGAACGCGCTTTAGGTTCCGGAGCCATTACGGAAATCTTTGAAAACGTTCAAAACAATTTTAAGGATCTCACTCCCGAACAGTTGCACGATGCAGCGTATGCCAAACGAACTTTGCCTTTTGCCGGTGAAGTATATATGGGACATCTTCGTTATTCCACTACGGGAAAATCCGGAATCTCTTATGTGCATCCATTTTTAAGAAGAAATAACTGGCGTGCCAAGAATCTGGCCCTCTGCGGAAATTTCAATATGACAAATGTGGACGAGATATTTGCCCGTATCACTGCCATTGGTCAGCATCCGCGTAAATATGCCGATACATATATCATGTTGGAGCAGGTGGGACACCGTCTTGATCGTGAAGTGGAGCGTGTATTCAATCTTGCCGAAGCCGAGGGGCTTACGGGAATCACTCATTATATAGAAGAATATATTGATTTGGCAAACGTGTTGCGCACTTCCAGCCGCGAATGGGATGGGGGATACGTGATCTGCGGATTGACCGGGAGCGGCGAGTCCTTCGCCATCCGCGACCCGTGGGGAATCCGGCCTGCATTCTGGTATCAGGATGATGAGATAGCTGTTCTTGCTTCCGAACGTCCGGTGATCCAGACTGCTTTGAATGTTCCGTTTGAGGAAATCAAAGAATTGCAACCGGGGCAAGCATTGTTAATCAGCAAAGAAGGTAAAATCCGTACTTCGCAAATTAACAAGCCGCGCGAAAATCATGCCTGTTCTTTCGAACGTATCTATTTCTCCCGTGGGAGTGATGTCGATATTTATAAGGAAAGGAAACGGTTGGGTGAAAAGTTGGTTCCGAGAATATTGAAAGCTATCAATAATGACATCGATCATACGGTTTTTTCTTTTATTCCCAATACTGCGGAGGTGGCTTTCTACGGAATGTTGCAGGGACTGGACGATTACTTGAATGAGGAGAAAGTGCAGCAAATTGCTGCATTAGGGCATCATCCGGATATGGAGGAACTGGAAGTCATTCTTTCCCGCCGCATCCGTAGCGAAAAGGTGGCGATCAAGGATATCAAACTCCGTACGTTTATTGCCGAAGGAAACAGTCGTAATGATCTGGCAGCCCATGTGTATGACATTACATACGGAAGTCTGGTACCCGGTGTTGATAATCTGGTGATTATTGACGACAGCATTGTGCGTGGTACTACGTTGAAACAAAGTATTATCGGTATTCTCGACCGTCTCGGTCCGAAGAAGATTGTGATAGTATCTTCTTCTCCGCAAGTGCGTTATCCTGACTATTACGGTATCGATATGGCAAAGATGAGTGAGTTTATCGCTTTCCGAGCTGCTGTCGAACTTTTAAAGGAGCGGGATATGAAAGATGTGATTGCGGCTGCCTACCGTAAATCGAAAGATCAGGTGGGACTGCCGAAAGAGCAGATGATAAACTATGTGAAGAATATCTATGCTCCGTTCACCGATGAGGAAATCTCTGCCAAGATGGTGGAACTGCTGACTCCCAAGGGAACAAAGGCGAAAGTGGAAATTGTCTATCAACCGTTGGAGGGATTGCACGAGGCTTGTCCGCATCATAAAGGCGACTGGTATTTTAGCGGTAACTACCCTACACCGGGAGGTGTGAAAATGGTGAACCGGGCGTTCATCGACTATATAGAACAAATGTATCAATTCTAACAACCATACAACGATTCAATAATAAGAATGAGAAATGTGACATTAATCCTTGACGACGGGAGCCGGTTCTCCGGTAAGTCGTTTGGCTACGAGAAGCCGGTGGCGGGCGAAGTAGTTTTCAATACTGCCATGACCGGATATCCCGAGAGTCTCACCGACCCTTCATATGCCGGACAGTTGATGACGCTTACCTATCCTCTGATAGGTAACTACGGAGTTCCCCCTTTTACTATCGGACCGGACGGGCTTGCAACTTTTATGGAAAGTGAGAAAATCCATGCGGAAGCGATTATCGTAAGTGACTATTCTTATGAATACAGCCATTGGAATGCCGCCGAGAGTCTTGGCGACTGGCTGAAGCGTGAGCAAGTACCCGGTATCACGGGCATTGATACCCGCGAACTGACTAAAGTACTTCGTGAACATGGTGTGATGATGGGAAAAATTGTTTTTGACGATGCCCCGGATAATCTTCCCGAAGCTGCTTATGCAGGCGTTAATTACGTAGATAAAGTTAGTTGCAAGGAAGTGATTCGCTATAATGAGGGTGCGGATAAAAAGAAAGTTGTTCTTGTAGATTGTGGAGTAAAGACTAATATCATCCGTTGTCTGCTGAAACGTGATGTCGAAGTGGTTCGTGTGCCTTGGGATTATGACTTCAACGGACTCGAGTTTGACGGATTATTTATTTCCAACGGACCGGGCGACCCGGATACCTGTGACGCTGCGGTACAAAATATCCGCAAGGCAATGGAAAACGAAAAACTTCCTATCTTCGGAATCTGTATGGGTAACCAATTACTCTCGAAAGCCGGTGGAGCCAAGATATATAAATTGAAGTACGGACATCGTAGCCACAACCAACCTGTGCGTATGGTAGGTACGGAACGTTGTTTCATCACTTCCCAGAATCACGGTTATGCCGTAGACAATAATACGTTAGGGGCAGATTGGGAGCCGCTTTTCATCAACATGAACGACGGTTCCAACGAAGGAATCAAGCATAAGACGAATCCTTGGTTTTCAGCACAATTCCATCCGGAAGCAGCCAGTGGCCCTACGGATACGGAATTTCTGTTCGACGAATTTGTAAACCTGCTTAAATAACCGACAATCATGAAAGAAAATATAAAGAAAGTATTGCTGTTGGGTTCCGGTGCCCTGAAAATCGGTGAGGCCGGTGAGTTCGACTATTCCGGTTCGCAGGCACTCAAAGCCTTGAAAGAAGAGGGGATTGAAACGATTCTTATCAACCCGAATATTGCTACCGTGCAGACTTCCGAAGGAGTAGCAGACCAAATCTACTTCCTGCCGGTGACTCCGTACTTTGTGGAGAAAGTGATTCAGAAGGAGAAGCCCGAAGGCATTATGCTTGCATTCGGTGGGCAGACGGCCTTGAATTGCGGTGTGGCCTTATATAAGGAAGGAATCCTCGAAAAATATAATGTAAAGGTACTCGGTACTCCGGTGCAAGCTATTATGGATACCGAAGACCGTGAACTTTTCGTGCAGAAACTGAACGAAATTAATGTAAAGACTATCAAGAGCGAAGCCGTCGAAAATGCGGAAGCAGCCCGTCGTGCTGCGAAAGAATTGGGTTATCCGGTGATTGTCCGTGCTGCTTATGCGTTGGGTGGTTTGGGTTCCGGTTTTTGTGATAACGAGGAACAACTGGACGTTCTCGTAGAAAAGGCTTTTTCTTTCTCTCCGCAAGTGCTGGTGGAAAAATCACTTCGTGGCTGGAAAGAAGTGGAATATGAAGTAGTACGCGACCGCTTCGACAACTGTATCACAGTTTGTAATATGGAGAATTTCGACCCGCTGGGTATCCATACCGGTGAGTCTATCGTTATTGCTCCCTCTCAAACACTAACCAACAAAGAATACCATAAGCTCCGCGAACTGGCTATACGCATCATCCGTCATATCGGTATTGTCGGTGAATGTAACGTGCAATATGCTTTCGACCCGGAATCCGAAGATTATCGGGTAATTGAGGTAAATGCCCGTCTTTCCCGTTCATCGGCTTTGGCTTCCAAAGCGACCGGCTACCCGTTGGCCTTCGTTGCCGCTAAGCTAGGATTGGGATACGGACTTTTCGACTTGAAAAACTCTGTAACGAAAACGACTTCCGCTTTCTTCGAGCCGGCTTTGGATTATGTAGTATGTAAAATTCCTCGTTGGGACTTGGGTAAGTTCCATGGAGTAGATAAGGAATTGGGCTCTTCCATGAAATCAGTCGGTGAAGTAATGGCCATCGGTCGTACCTTTGAAGAAGCTATTCAAAAAGGTCTTCGCATGATAGGGCAGGGCATGCACGGGTTTGTGGAAAATAAGGAATTGGTTATTCCAGATATTGACAAAGCACTTCGTGAGCCGACCGATAAACGTATTTTTGTCATCTCGAAAGCATTCCGCGCCGGGTACACTATCGACCAGGTGCACGAACTGACGAAAATAGACAAATGGTTCCTTCAGAAGCTGATGAACATCATGAAAACTTCTGAAGAGTTGCATAGCTGGGGAAACAACCATAAACAGATTGCAGACTTGCCGTACGAACTGCTTCGTAAAGCTAAGGTTCAAGGTTTCTCGGATTTTCAGGTTGCCCGTGCCATTGGCTACGAAGGTGATATGGAGGATGGCATTCTCTATGTCCGCAAGCATCGTAAAAGTGTCGGTATTCTTCCGGTTGTGAAACAGATTGATACGCTGGCAGCCGAATATCCTGCACAGACTAACTATCTGTATCTTACTTATAGTGGCGTAGCAAACGATGTTCATTATCTTGGTGACCATAAATCTATCGTCGTACTGGGGTCCGGTGCCTATCGTATCGGTTCTTCGGTAGAGTTCGACTGGTGTGGCGTGCAGGCATTGAACACAATCCGCAAGGAAGGGTGGCGCAGCGTCATGATTAACTATAATCCCGAAACCGTATCTACGGATTACGATATGTGTGACCGTCTCTACTTCGACGAACTGACTTTCGAACGTGTAATGGATATTCTGGAACTCGAAAATCCGCATGGTGTCATCGTGTCTACCGGTGGACAAATTCCGAATAACCTGGCGTTGCGCCTGGATGCACAGAACATCAATATCCTCGGTACAAGCGCCAAGAGCATTGACAACGCCGAAGACCGCGAAAAATTCTCTGCCATGCTCGACCGTATCGGAGTAGACCAGCCGCGTTGGCGGGAACTGACTTCTATGGATGACATCAACGAGTTTGTTGACGAAGTAGGTTTCCCCGTGCTTGTCCGTCCATCTTATGTACTTTCAGGCGCCGCGATGAATGTCTGTTCCAATCAGGAAGAACTTGAACGTTTCTTGAAACTGGCTGCTAACGTATCGAAGAGGCATCCGGTAGTGGTAAGCCAGTTTATCGAGCATGCCAAGGAAGTGGAAATGGATGCCGTAGCTCAAAATGGGGAAATCGTAGCATACGCTATCAGCGAACATATCGAGTTTGCGGGCGTACACTCCGGTGACGCTACTATTCAGTTCCCTCCACAAAAGCTATATGTGGAGACAGTCCGCCGTATCAAACGTATCAGCCGCGAAATAGCCAAGGCTCTGAACATCTCCGGCCCGTTCAATATCCAGTATTTGGCAAAAGACAATGATATCAAGGTCATCGAATGTAACCTTCGTGCCAGCCGTTCCTTCCCGTTTGTCAGTAAAGTATTGAAGATAAACTTTATCGAACTGGCAACGAAAGTCATGCTCGGCTTGCCTGTCGAAAAACCGGAAAAGAATCTTTTCGAGCTGGATTATGTTGGAATCAAAGCTTCTCAATTCTCCTTCAACCGTTTGCAGAAAGCCGATCCGGTGTTGGGGGTAGATATGGCTTCTACCGGTGAAGTCGGCTGTATCGGTACTGATACTTCCTGTGCTGTGTTGAAAGCAATGCTTTCCGTAGGTTATCGCATCCCTAAAAAGAATATCCTGCTTTCTACAGGTACGATGAAGCAGAAAGCCGATATGATGGATGCAGCCCGTATGTTGGTGAATAAGGGGTATAAACTCTTTGCGACCGGTGGCACGCACAAAGCACTTGCCGAAAACGGTATTGAGAGTACTCATGTCTATTGGCCGAGTGAAGAAGGACATCCGCAAGCCTTGGAAATGCTCCATAGCAAAGAGATTGATATGGTAGTCAACATTCCGAAGAACCTGACAGCCGGAGAGTTGGACAACGGATACAAAATCCGTCGTGCGGCTATCGATCTGAATATTCCGTTGATTACGAATGCCCGTCTCGCAAGTGCATTCATTAATGCTTTCTGCACGATGAGTATCGATGATATCGCTATCAAGAGTTGGGCGGAATATAAGTAACAGGATGTCATGCTTTTGATAGCATGATAACATCGTGTTAAAATGAAAAGTAGAAGGTCATTCCTGTTTATTCGGGAATGGCCTTTTTCTGTTTACTTTCTGACTGATACGCCAATTTAAGTATTAAATCGTATAGGTTATTAAAAATTTTATAAGAAAATCTTAGTTAATAGCCATCTTTATTGGAAATTCGTTCTATTTCTCGTAATATCATGCTGAATTTATAAATTAATAAATAGTAAATTATGAGAAAAGACGGATTTACTGTATGTGCAAATAATTATGTGGAGTGCTTGCGCCGTGAGGGGCGCTATGCTACAGCACATGTTTATGAAAATGCGCTACGCTCTTTCACTGTGTTTTGTAGGACATCGTGTGTGTCATTCAGCCAAATTACTCGTGAGAACTTGAGGCGATACAGCAACTACTTGTTGGCTTGTCGCTTGAAGCTTAACACTATCTCTACTTATATGCGGATGTTACGTTGCATATATAATAAAGGGGTAGATGCTCACCAGGCTCCTTATGTGCATCGTTTGTTTCGTGATGTATTCACCGGAGTGGATACTCGTCAGAAGAAAGCTATTCCGGTAAACGAACTACATACGTTGCTTTACAAAGACCCGCAGTCCGATAAGTTACGACGGACACAGGCCATTGCCAATCTATTGTTTTTATTCTGTGGAATGCCTTTTGTCGATTTGGCTCATCTGGAAAAATCTAATCTGGAAGGAAATATTCTGAAGTACAATCGTATTAAGACAGGAACTCCCATGAGTGTGGAAATATTAGAGTCGGCGTCAGACACTGTCTCCCAACTTCGTAATTTCCACTCGTCAACTCTTCCCGAACATCCTGATTATCTTTTCTATATATTAAGCGGAAAGAACAAGCGGGACGAAGAGGCTGCCTATAAAGAATATCAATCCACCTTGCGTCGTTTTAATAACGACCTGAAGAGCTTGGCCAAAAGGTTACATATTCATTCAGCCATAACTTCTTATACATTCCGGCATTCCTGGGCTACTACAGCTAAATATCGGGGAGTTCCTATTGAAATGATAAGTGAATCGTTAGGCCATAAATCTATCAAGACAACACAAATTTATCTAAAAGGCTTTGAACTTGACGAACGTACAAAAGTAAACCGATTGAATTATTCTTACGTGAGAAATTGCAGGGGAATTTTATAATGATTATATTAAGTAGTTGATATTCAGTTAGAATGCACGGTTGTTACTTCTTAGGTAACGGAAATTATTCGGTGCAAATATAGACAAATTTGTTAATAGCGTACAAGCAAATTTCCTTTTTTTTCTCTTTTTATTTAAATATATAATAAAAATGTATCCGAACATGAAATGTATTTGTCTCATGTTCAATGATTCCTATTGTCTGCACTGAAAGAATTACTCTGTAAATCAGGCAGAAAATTCTCAAACTTCCCCATTTGTATGCATTTCTTCTTGTTATTGTGGCAGGTCTTCAGCCGCCTATGTTTCCGTTACCTAAGAAGTAACAGAAACATAAGGGGTAAAAAAGTATGATTCTAAGAAAAGAAGGAACTTTAAATGCTGGGCCTAATATTGGGACAGGGGAAGGCGTAGCACACTCTAAACGCTGGTATGTAGCTCTCGTACGTATGCATCACGAGAAGAAAGTGGCAGAGCGTTTAGCCAAAATGGGAATTGAGAATTTTGTACCGGTCCAACAGGAAGTACATCAATGGAGCGACCGTTGTAAAGTGGTTGAATCCGTTTTGCTTCCGATGATGGTATTTGTGCATGCAGATCCGAAAGAACGTAAAGAAGTTCTTTCTTTCTCTACAGTAAGTCGGTATATGGTAATGCGTGGTGAGAGCAGTCCGACTGTAATTCCAGATGAACAAATGGCTCGTTTCCGCTTTATGCTCGATTATTCGGATGAAGCAGTTTGTATGAATAGTGCTCCTTTGGCGCGTGGTGAGAAAGTACGTGTAGTTAAAGGTCCTTTGACAGGGCTTGTAGGGGAACTTGTGATGGTAGAAGGAAAAAGTAAGATTGCCGTTAGGCTCAATATGTTAGGTTGTGCTTGTGCAGATATGCCGGTGGGGTATGTGGAACCGGTTGGAGAAAAGAATTAAGCCTAAAAATACGATAAATTGTTATGATGTATATTTATATTGGGGGTACTTTTTTACTTTCAGTACTATTAGCCACTATTGTTATTCCAAGAATAATATTTATTTCCTATAAGAAACGTCTGTTTGATGTACCTGATGCCCGTAAAGTACATAAAACTCCTGTTCCTCGTTTGGGTGGTTTAGCTTTTTTGCCTGTTATATTAATATCTTTGTGTATTATTACAGGGGTTCGTTATTACATGAATGAACCTGTTGCTCCTATATGGTCATCCAGCTTGTTCATGCGTTATCTTTTCCTCGTTGCCGGCACAACATTGCTTTATCTTGTTGGAGTAGCGGATGATTTGGTAGGGGTGAGTTATCGGTATAAATTTGTGGTGCAGATTCTTTCAGCCTCTTTTTTACCACTTTCCGGTCTCTGGATTAATGATTTGGGAGGATTATTGGGACTTAATACTATTCCTGCATTTATTGGCATGCCTTTAACTGTTTTTCTTGTGGTCTATATCACGAATGCCATTAATTTGATAGATGGAATTGATGGTTTGGCTTCAGGACTTACTTGTATTGCATTGGGATTGTTAATCATAGTTTGTGCATTTGTTGGTCAGTGGACTCATGCTCTTTTAGCTTCTGCTACTTTGGGAGTGGTCGCTACTTTCTATTATTATAATGTATTTAGCGTATCAGGTCGAAAACTCTTTATGGGAGATGCCGGAAGTCTTACTCTTGGTTATATCCTTAGTTTTTTGATTCTTCATTTTTGGACACGGCAAGAGTCTTGGGATCCGTTTGAATTAAATCTGAATATGGTAACTATTTCTACGCTACTTATTCCTTTACTTGATGTAGTACGTGTGTTTTATTCTCGAGCAAAAGATGGTCGCAATCCTTTTTTACCGGATAAGAATCATATTCATCATAAACTGTTACGTACAGGAATGAGGGTACGTACTGTAATGGTTACATTATTGCTATTATCTTTATTTTTAGTAGTATCTAATTTTGTATTGTCATTTTATATTAATGCAACTTTCATGCTTCTTTTCGATTTGATATTTTGGTGTACTTCTCATCTTGTTATTAATCGAGCTATCGTAAAGCACGAGAAGCTAACTGGAAAAAAGTGGTATAAGACTTATATACATGTACCATCCAATAGGTAAATTCAATCATACTTAAAATAAAATAATCATGAAAGCTTGTTTTATGGGGTTAGGCTATATAGGTCTGCCTACAGCTATTATTGCCGCTAAGCACGGTATTCAGGTGGTCGGAGTTGATATCAATCCGAAAGTCGTTGAAATGACCAATCAAGGCAAATTGCACATCATAGAGCCAGGGATGGAAGAGATGTTGCAAGAAGTTGTTAAAACGGGTAGTTTGAAAGCTGCTACTGTTCCAGAAGTAAGTGATGCCTACTTTATGGTGGTTCCTACACCGTTCAAAGGGAATCATGAGCCTGACATTTCATATGTTGAAGCAGCAACTCGTGCTGTGCTTCCTTTATTGAAAGAAGGTGATTTGTATGTCATAGAGTCTACTTCGCCTGTGGGTACTACTGATAAAATGAAAGATCTTATTTTTTCAGAACGTCCCGAACTGACTGATAAAATTTATATAGCTTATTGTCCCGAACGAGTATTGCCTGGGAATGTTATTCACGAGCTTATACATAATGATCGTGTTATTGGTGGTATGGATGACTCATCTACTGATAAGGCTATTGCTTTTTACAGTCAGTTTGTACAAGGTACACTTCATCGTACAAATTGCAAAACTGCTGAAATGTGTAAACTGACAGAAAATTCAAGTCGTGATGTACAAATAGCTTTTGCTAATGAGCTTTCGCTTATTTGTGATAAAGCTGGTATTAATGTATGGGAGTTGATTAATTTGGCAAATAAGCATCCTCGTGTTAATATTTTACAGCCAGGATGTGGTGTAGGTGGACATTGTATTGCAGTAGATCCATATTTCATAACTGCTGAATTTCCTATGGAATCTAAGATTATCGGTCAGGCACGTGAAATTAATAATTATAAATCATTTTGGTGTGCTGAGAAAGTTCAAAACGAAATGTTGAAATTCGAGCTTGAACATCATCGTAAACCTTGTGTTGCTATGATGGGGCTTGCTTTCAAGCCAAATATTGATGATTTGCGTGAGTCTCCTGCCAAATATATCGTAACTAAAGTAATGCAAAGTTGTAATAATGCTAATATTTTGGTTGTAGAGCCTAACGTAAAAGAACATAATGTATTTAAACTTACAGATTATAAAGAAGCTTATAAAAAGGCAGATATCATAGTTTTTCTGACAGCTCACGAACCGTTTAAAAATCTTGATTACCGTGAAGATAAAGTTATTTTAGATTTCTGCGGGATTTTCAAAAAATAAAACACGTATAATGAAAAAGATAATGTTAGTCTTCGGGACTCGTCCTGAAGCTATTAAAATGGCTCCATTGGTCAAGGAATTTCAGAAGTATCCTGAGCAATTTCAAACTATCGTTTGTGTTACGGGACAACACCGTCAAATGTTAGATCAAGTGTTGGACTTATTTGAAATTACACCTGATTATGATCTTAATATCATGAAGCAAGGGCAGGACCTTTATGATGTGACGGCACGTGTTCTTATCGGTATGCGTGATATTTTAAAAGAAGTTCAGCCAGATGTTGTACTAGTACATGGTGATACCACTACTAGTACTGCTGCTGCCCTTGCTGCTTTCTATCAACAGATACCTGTAGGACATGTAGAAGCAGGACTTCGTACGCATAATATTTATAGTCCATGGCCAGAAGAGATGAATCGACAAATAACAGGTCGTATTACTACTTATAATTTTGCGCCTACATTATTGAGTAAGAGTAATCTTTTGAAGGAGAATATTAGTCCTGATTCGATTATTGTTACTGGAAATACGGTTATCGATGCTTTGCATCAAGTTGTAACAAAGATAAAAACTGATACTACTCTTGCTGCAAAATTGGAGAAAGTGCTCGAACAAAGTGGCTATGATGTGAAACGTCTACAGAATAATAAGAAGTTAGTGCTTATAACAGGACATCGTCGTGAGAATTTTGGAGATGGTTTTATTCAAATGTGTACTGCAATAAAGGATTTAACGCAAAAGTACCCTAATGTAGATTTTGTTTATCCAATGCATCTTAATCCTAATGTACGTAAACCTATACATGAGGTATTTGGTGAGAGTCTTTCTGACTTGAGTAATATGTTTTTCATCGAGCCTCTTGAATATTTGAGCTTTGTCTATTTAATGGAAAAGTCAACAATTGTATTGACTGATAGTGGTGGTATTCAAGAAGAGGCACCGGGATTGGGTAAGCCTGTATTAGTGATGCGTGATACGACGGAACGTCCGGAAGCTCTATCTGCTGGGACAGTAAAGTTAGTAGGAACAGATTATAGTAAAATACTGAATGAAGTATCTACTTTATTGGATGATGTGGAAGCTTACAAGAAGATGAGTATGGCTGTTAATCCTTATGGAGATGGGCTGGCTTGTCCAAGGATAGTTGATATTTTATATTAGAATAAATTTAGACTGAAATAATTTATAGGGTAAATATTTATAGTATGATATTTAGGATACTTAATTACATTCGTAGTAAACGGAAATATATGTGTTTCCAGAAAAATGCGATTTTAAAAGGAGAAAAATATATTTTTGGACTAAAAAGTGGAATATCTTTAGAAGATGGTTCTAAAAGAGAAAATATTATATTAGAAGATAATGTATGGATTTATGGGAATCTTCAATCACAGAATGGTGGAATCATTCATATGGGGTATTGTTCTAAAATAGGAAGTGGGTGTAAAATTCAATGTGTTAATAGTGTAGAAATAGGAGCTTATACGGCAATTGCTGATAATGTCTTTATTTCTGACAATAACAATCATCCTGTAAGTCCTTCCTTCCGATTATATATGCGAAAAACAGCAGAAAATGATGATTCAAGAAAATGGAAACATTCAGCTAATGCACCCATAGTAATAGGGCAGAATTGCTGGATAGGGCAAAATGTACGTATTCAGAAAGGTGTTTCTATAGGTGACAACAGTGTGATAGCAGCAAACTCTATTGTGACTAAAGATATCCCTGCTAATTGTATTGCTGGTGGGAATCCGGCAAAGATATTAAAAACGGATATTGATAAAATAGAAGCTCCAACTAGTTGTATGGGATATAATGAGTCGAACAAGTAATAAATTTGCTCTTTATGTTGCTACTGGACGTATCATTGCTATGATTGCACAGTTTGCAATGCCGTTTTTTTTAACAAGGTTTTTGTCGAAAGATGATTATGGAATCTATGCACAGTTTTATACGATATTGATTTTTGTAAGTACTATTTTGTGTTTTGGATTGCAATCAAATCTTTATTATTTTTATTCTCAAGTGGCAGATAATAACAAACCGAAAATAGTATGGAATAATTTTATATTAATGATCATATTTGGAATGGTAGGATGTGTATTGTTGCTATTTCCTGATATTAGGAGACTGTTGGTTGGTGATAGTAGACTGAGTGATTATTTTTATTTATTACTTATTTGTGTGTTTTTGTATATACCTACCAACTTGTTAGCTCCTTTGGCTGTAGTTCGAAATGATAAATGTTTGGCTACATTTTATCCTCCTGCTGATATTGCTGTTAAAATATTGCTTGTAATAACTGTAGCTGAAATATGGGGATCGCTATATAGTATTTTTTGTGCAATAATAATCCTACAATTTTTAGAATTTCTTTTTATATATGGTTATATATTGTTGAAATATAAGAAGGTAGGTCTTATTGATACTCTATCTATCCCATTATTAAAGGAACAGTTGGCCTATTCACTTCCTTTTGGTGGAGCTGTTATTTTAAATACATTATGTCAACGATTTGATAAGATTATGTGCATATCCTATTTGACAGTAGGAGAGTATGCAATCTATAGTCTAGCGTTTTTTGGTATTCCAGGAATTATGCAAATTTATGACTCAATTTGTCAAGTAAATGTAACTAATATGGCAAATGCTCATAAAGATGGCAATTATGATAAAATTCTTTTTTTATATAAAAGATTTGTAATACAGACCTTGTCATTTTCTTTGCCGCTAATTTGTATTGTGTTAGTGTTTACACCACAAATTATTCTCTTTATGTTTTCTGATAAATATTTGTCAGTAATACCTTTTTTTAGGCTCTACATCTTGACATTTATTGTTGGTATGATTGGTTGTGGAACTATTTTGCGTGCAGTAGGGAAGACTCGATTGTCATTACGAGCTTTTGCAATTGCTACTGTCATTTATATTCCTATAGGAATATTTTTGATTCAACATTTTGGAATTTGGGGAGCAATGATAAGTGCTTTAATAGGAAATCTTCTTCCTAAAATGATACAAGTTGTATATGAACAAAAATGGATGGGGATTCCTTTTACCCAATATTTACCATGGGCGAAAATATTTAAATTGTTAGCAGTTTCATTGCTTCTATTGTTACCTATTGGATTAGTGACTTTTTCGCTTGAGGTTAATATATTAACTGCAATTTTATTATCATCAATATATTTGATTTGTGTCTATTGTTTAGAGATTAGGTTTGACTTGTTTATTATCGAAAAGGCTACTGTTGTTAGCATGATTAAAACATTTACGATAAAAATATTACGAATAAAAGAATGCGGAAAATATCAAAAAATAAGAAGGAAAGAGTAATATTATGCACGTTCTTCATTTTTGCATTACTTTCTGAATTAATTCATGTATATATTGGAACAAATCCACCGGAGTATCTACGGTTAGGATATATAGTTGTCTATTTATTTTTTTGTTTTATAAATGTTCGACTAATCCCTATCTTTATTACGATTAATTTGATATTTGAGCGTTTTTCAATGGTGTATGGAGAATTTTTACCTAACACAATGTGGTTTCATCTAGTAATATTATTCTTTTGTTATTTGCAAGTAAAACGTGTCAACAAGGGAAAATCTTATGTGTCTTATCGATGTTCTGAATATAATTGTATAATTATTTTTTCTTTATATGTTTTTTTGAGTGCATTTGTATGTGTAAATTATTTGTTTTTTTCTTATGTGCTATTTTCTTTACTTCTTTTTAATGTTCTAACTTTATTGAAGAATGATGATATAAATTTATTGATAAATTATGCAATAATTTCAATGCTTGTCATTTGTTTAATAGCCTTGATAAATTATGATACTCTTGCTGTAGACTATTCTATAACGGATGGGGCGGTGGACAGGCTGGCTTGGAAAGACTCAAATTATCTGTCTTTTTTTATAGGAATAATATTTCTCATAACGTTGTTTAAAGTAATATATGCTCAAAAGATAGCGGAAAAGAATAAGTATATACTTGTTTGTTTTATTTTTATGGTATGCTTATTATTGTTGATATCACGAGGGGCAATTTTAGCTCTTTTGTTGGCTTGTATATATTATTTTCGAAATAATTTATTTTCATTTAAGTTGTTAAAATATGCTTTGGGTGTGCTTATTGTAGTTCTATTTTTATACAATATGGGCTTCATGGACGGAGTGTTGTTACGATTTGCTTCTGAAGATATGGCAACTGGATCTGGACGGACGGATATTTGGCAAGCAGGAATCAACACTTTTTTCTCAGAGGGAATTTTGACTATATTATTAGGAGCTGGTGAAGGTCAAGCCATGAAGATGGCATTATTAGGTGGTCAATATTTTTCCCCACATAATAATTACTTGGAAATTATATTTAATTACGGGATTGTTGGATTTGTGTTATTTCTGATTTGGTGGGTATCTATGTTTGTTAATAGTAAAACACATGAAAAGCGTGCGTTAATAATATTTATTTCTATCAGTAGTATGACAATTGTTCCATTTACATATGTTATGCCTATATGGATCATAATTCCTCTTTTACTAATGTGGGATAAACGAATAAAATATATAATTTATGATTAATATCCATTTTGTTTTAGAAATGGGGACATATCCTCAATTAACTGGTGGTATGGAGATATTTAATTATTATCTCATTAAGTCTTTGAAGGACAAGTTTAATATTTCTTACTCTGCTTATAAACCGTTGGAAATAGAAGGTATTCACTTTATGAGGTGTCTCAAGTTAAAACCTGCAAAATTTCTATTCCCATTCCAACTATTCTTCTATTTATTATTTAATAGAAATGTGAAAAGAATCGTATTTTCATACTCTGCGGCTCACTGGATTGTATGGTATTTGTATACTTGGATGTGTCGGTTTTTAAGACGGAAATATTATGTTGTAATACACTACGGTGATACCACTCCTGATGGGAGGAATAATCTTTATAGGAATTTCTTTCAATATGCTTCAGCAGTGATTGCTGTGTCGAATGATATAAAGAAGAATTATGATTTAAAATATAATCTTAATTGCAAAGTTATTTATCCTCTTGTTCCTTTTAAATATTCAGAATATGAAAAGGAGGAGTTGAGAAAGAAATATGGGATTCCTTTAGACAGTCGTGTGATATGTATGGTTGGTTCTTTAAAAAAAATGAAGAATCCCGATACTGTAATTAAGGCATTGACTTTATTTTCAGATACTGAAAATGCATTGTATAATCCATTTATAGTATATGCAGGAGACGGACAGTTATTAGGAGAACTTCATTCTATGGTGGCGAATTATCACTTAGAGGAACATGTTCTGTTTTTGGGGAATGTACCTAAAAAAACAGTAAATGAAATTTATAAATTGGCTGACATTTATTTAATAGCCTCCGACTTTGAAGGGACATCAGTTGCTCTACTTGAAGCAATGTTTAATAGAAAAGTGATAATAACGTCTAGGGTTCCAGGAATTGTAGATACAATAAACGAAAATACCGAATGTTTGATGTTTCGGACAAGGTGTGAGAAAGAGTTGAAAGAACAAATTATAACTCTTCTTTCGGATTCACAATTGTGTGTGAATTTATCAGAGAATGCATATAATCATTACTGTTATGAGTATAATTATAATGATGTTCTTTCTTCTTATACAAGTCTTTTGTCTAAATAAATTTTGTAAATGAAAATTGTTCAATTAATATATACGCTTGGTTCAGGGGGAGCTGAGAAATTTGTAGTAGATCTTTCTAATCAATTAGCTGTTATGGGGCATGAGGTTATTTTATGTATGTTGCGTGACGACACAGATAAGAAATTGATCTTTAACCAACAGTTTTTAAGTGATACAATTAAATTTCATTCAATGAAATTTAATTGTGGATTTTCTTTAAATAAAGCTAATCAAGTGGAGAAGTATTTGCGGAGAGAGCGGCCGGATATAGTACATTGCCACTTAAATGTTATTCCGTATATATTTAAGATGACTCTATTTAATCAGAAAATCGTTTTCCTTCACACATTGCATAATATTGCTCGCAATACGGGAGGAGTAGGGGTACAGTATTATATAAATAAATTATTTTATGGTAGGAATATGGTCCATCCTGTTTGTATATCTCGGATTTGTCAAGAATCTTACAAAGAATATTACAAACTGCATAATGCTCCTTATATAAATAATGGTAGAACATTAGTTGCTGCTTCGTTATGTTACGAAGAGGTACAACGTGAGATTAATTCTTATAAAATGTCTAAGGATACTATAGTCTTTGTTCATGTGGCACGTTATAGTATACAAAAGAATCAACAGTTACTCGTAGATACGTTCAATAAACTTTCAACAGAAAAGTATGATTTTGTATTGTTGGTAATTGGTAATGGTTATGATACTGAAGAAGGACGTAAGTTGCAACATTTATCTTGTGAAAAAATATATTTCTTGGGTGAAAAGAATAATGTAAATGATTATTTGTTGTGTTCTGATGCTTTTTGTTTGACTTCAGTGTATGAGGGACTCCCTATTAGTTTGTTGGAAGCACTTTCTTGTGGCGTTACACCTATATGTACTTCAGTTGGAGGTATTCCTGATGTTATTACTGATGGAGTTAATGGTTATCTTGCATTTGAGTTGGATGTGGAAGCATATGCTCAAGCTGTAAAACGTTTTATAGTTTGTCCATTGTCTCGGCAGATGTTAATTGGTTATTTTATGGAGAACTATTCGATCGAGGTGTGTGCTAAGAGATATGAACATTTGTATTATAGTATAAAAAACACATAAATGTGCGTTATTATTCTGTGTTTGTACTAGTTGAGGGAAATGCGATAAAACTTATAGTATTTTGGTGTTTAGTTTTTATTTTAAACAATGTCCTATATCATATATTTAAAATGTAACAAGGATGTTCGCTTAATAATATGAGATGGTCAATAACTGAAAAATTTGGAATATGATGAGGATATTAATAAATACTCCTTCTTTGAGGATTTTAGGTGGGGTTGCTAATCATTATGCTGGTTTAAAAGAATATTGGACCACTAATGTGAAATACAATACGATTGGAAGACGTAGTGAAAAAGGCTGTAGTGGGAAATATTGGTTACCTTGGGATATTGTTAAATTTGTATTCAAGTTGTTTACATTTTATCCTAATGTTGTGTTAGTAAATCCTTCTTTAGGGAATACTGCACTAAAGCGTGATTTTTTATTCATGAATATTGCTAGATGTTTGGGATTTAAAGTAGCAGTGTTTATTCATGGATTTAACCTAGATTATGCGCAAAAAGTGGATAAGCTTTGGATATGTAAGAATTTGAATAGAGCAAACTTGATTTTTGTATTGGCAAAATTGTTTAAAGAAACATTAGTCTCTTGGGGGATTGAAACTCCTATAGTTTTAGCAACGACAAAGGTTAATGATAATTTGATTAGGAATTTTAAAATATCTCGGCGAATAGGAGACGTAAAGAATATTCTGTTTTTGGCTAGGGTTGAAGAAGAAAAGGGTATTTATATTGTGCTTAAAATTTATGAGATATTGAAAAAAGAGTTTCCTTTTCTAACATTGTCTATTGTTGGTGGAGGAAGTAAATTAGATGATGTTCGAGAATATACAGTAAATAATCGGTTGGCAGATGTCAGAATAACTGGGCCCTTGTCAGGAAATGATTTGATACGCGAATTTGAGATGGCAGATTTATATTTATTTCCTTCTTATGGTGAAGGTATGCCGACAAGTGTATTGGAAGCGATGGCTTTTGGGCTTCCTGTGTTTACTCGTTGTGTGGGTGGATTGTCAGACTTCTTCTTAAATGAAAAGATGGGATTTATAACAGATTCTTTGGAACCACAAGTGTATGTAGCGGCAATTAGGACTTATATATTAAATCCTAATCGAGTAACATACATATCAAGCTATAATCATTTTTATGCTTGTGAGCATTTTATGGCTTCAAGAGTTGCACAGTCTATAGAAAATCAATTAAGAAATATATTATAACTGTTTTCTCATATTGAGGTGCTGTTTTTTTACATCTGTGACATTTGACTTTTACTTAAAATTTGAAATGAGTATTAATTGGGATTATAAAAATGATGTTAAAATGCTGATGGATCTTAAAGCTTATTGTGAATCACAGCATTTTAGCGGTTGGGATCCTTATGATGGTCTTAATTCTAAATTATTTCAGGCATTGCCATTCTTAAAAGAATCTGCTATATGCAGGCTGATTGTTATTCAAGGATTCAAGCGTTGTCCTTTTAACTTCCGTCCATTGGCTTTAGTTCCTAAAGAATATAATGCTAAAGGGATAGGATTGTTTTTACAGGGGTATTGTAATTTATATAGGGTGGTTTCCTTAGATTCTGAATTGAAGGATAAATTGGGTACAAAGGAAATTTTGCTAAAACAAATTTGGGATTTAGCAGATTTATTAATCTCTCTTCAGTCAAAAGGATATAGTGGAGCTTGTTGGGGATACAATTTTGACTGGCAGGCACGACGATTGTTTTTATTTCCTAAAGGTACCCCTACGGTAGTAGCGACAAGTTTTTGTGCTACGGCTTTGATGGAAGCTTATGAGATTACAGGAGAAAAGAAATATTTGGATGTAGCTCTTTCTGCAGCAAACTTTGTTATATCTGATTTGCACCGGGCTGATTATAATGGTGGCTTTTTATTTTCATACAGTCCGCTTGAAGGTAATGATACTGTATTGAACGCTTCATTGTTGGGTAGTAAATTACTAAGTTATTGTTATAGTTACACAAATAATAAAGTATATAAGGAGGCTGCTAGAAAGTCTGTAATCGCTTGTTGCAATACTCAAAATGAAAATGGTTCATGGATATATGGAATGCTTCCAATTCAATCGTGGATTGACAGTTTTCATACCGGATATAATTTGGATGCTTTGATTGCTTATGAAGAGCAGACAGGGGATACTTCTTTTCATTCATGTATAGAAAAAGGTTTTGATTTCTACATCAAGCATTTTTTTGAAGAAGATGGTACGCCTAAATATTATCACGATCAGAAATATCCAATAGATATTCATTGTCCAGGGCAATTGTTTATTACTTTACATCGCTTACAACAATTTGATAAATACCAGAATTTGGCAGAGAAGGTATTGACTTGGACAATAAAGAATATGCAAGATAAGAGAGGATATTTCTATTATCAGCTTAAAAAAGGAATTAGTTCGAAAATTTCTTATATGCGTTGGAGTAATGCGTTTATGTTTAATGCTTTAAGTTATTATATATTATCACGATGCAAGACAATAGAGTAATACTGAATGGAATAAAAGTACATCCGTTTAAAGCTTTTTCAGAGCTATTAGAGTATGTAAATGGGCGTAAAGGGGTTTTAGTGGCAATTAATGCTGAAAAGATTTTACATGCTACAAATCAGACACGTGATATCATCAATCGTAACATAGGCTACTGTGATGGTATAGGTGCTGTAATGGCTTTGAAAAAACATGGTTGTAAAGATGTTGTTAAAATTCCGGGATGTGAATTGTGGCTGAAGATAATAACTTCTTTGTATAAAAAAGGAAAAAGTTTTTATTTAGTTGGTAGTAAACAGGAGGTGGTTGAAAGTACAGTAGAGAAGTTGCAGAAAGAATATCCAGGCATTTGCATTGCTAACTATCGAAATGGATATATCACAACAGAAGATGAAAAGCAGGCTTTAATAACTGATATCATGATAAAGAAACCTGATGTGGTATTTGTGGCTATGGGGTCACCAAAACAAGAACTTTTAATGGAAGAAATATTTCAACATCATGAGGCTATTTACCAAGGATTAGGAGGGAGCTTTGATGTATATACAGGGCATGTGAAGCGTGCCCCTAGATGGTGGGTAGAACATAATTTGGAGTTTGCATACAGATTGGTAAAACAGCCTTCGAGAATCAAACGACAAATTCATTTAGTTCGTTTTTTGTTGATGGTAAAGTTAGGAATGATTTAATAATAAAAATAGTAATGATGAGAAAAATAAACAAAAAACTGGTTTGGTTGATACTGCCTTTTATTTTGACGGCTTGTCAGTCTTATAAGAAAGTTCCTTATTTACAGGATTCAGGAGCGATTGAGCAAGTGTTGCAACAGAAACAAATGTATGATGCGAAAATCATGCCAAAGGATTTGTTGACAATTGTAGTGGCATGTACTAGCCCGGAACTGGCTATGCCTTTTAATTTGACTGTGGCTAGTCCAGTTAGTTTTGCTACTAGTAATTTAACAACAACGACCCAACCTGTTTTACAGCAATATTTAGTAAGTAATGAGGGAACTGTTGACTTTCCTGTATTAGGTGAGCTGAAATTGGGTGGCTTAACGAAAAAGGAAGCTGAACAAATGATTGTAGAAAAACTGAAGCCTTACATTAAAGAAACTCCGATTGTTACTGTTCGTATGGTGAATTACAAAATTTCTGTAATTGGCGAAGTTGCCCGTCCAGGTACATTTACTATTAATAATGAGAAAGTGAATATATTGGAGGCGTTAGCGATGGCAGGTGATATGACAGTATATGGGCTTCGTGACAATGTGAAGTTGATTCGTGAGGACATCACAGGAAAACAAAAGATTATAACTCTTGATCTCAATAAAACGGAGACAATTCTATCTCCTTATTATTGGTTACAACAAAATGATATAGTTTATGTAACTCCTAACAAAGTAAAAGCCCGTAATTCAGATATTGGTAGCAGTACAAGTCTTTGGTTTTCTGCTACTTCTATATTAGTGTCGTTAGCGAGTCTGTTGGTAACAATTTTAAAATAATAAATCTATTATGATTGAAGAAAATAAGGAAAAGTGTAATGAATTGGACGAAGAGCAGGTTAATATTCAAGAGATTCTTTTTCGTTATCTGATTCATTGGCCTTGGTTTGTTGTTTCGGTAGTAGCTTGCATAATCTTTGCATGGGTATATTTGCATATAGCAACTCCTGTTTATGATATTTCTGCTACTGTTCTGATAAAAGATGAAGAAAAAGGTGGTGGAAAAAGTATGAGTTCCGAACTTGAAAGAATGGGGCTTGATGGTTTTATGTCATCATCCAAAAATATAGATAATGAAATAGAAGTATTACGGTCTAAATCGTTGGCTCGTGAAGTTGTGAATCAGTTGAACTTATTTGTGACTTATAAGGATGAAGATGCATTTCCAGGAAAAGAACTTTATCGTACTTCTCCCGTGTTAGTAAGTCTGACGCCGCAGGAGGCTGAAAAACTTCTAGAAACGATGGAGGTAAGAATGACCTTATTGGCGAATGGAATGATGGATGTCTTAATAACAGTAGGAGACAAAGAGTATCAGAAGCGATTTGATAAGTTGCCTGCTGTATTCCCAACAGATGAAGGTACAATTGCTTTTTTTGAAAATAAAGATACATTGGCAGTGAATCTACAGAAAGGAGAAGAGGGGGAACGACATATTAAAGCCTTTATAAGTCGCCCGATGTCTGTAGCAAAAAGATATAGTGAAGCTTTGTCAATAGCTCCTACTTCAAAGACTACTTCAGTTGCTGTGCTTTCGCTAAAGAATTCAAATACACAACGCGGAAAAGACTTTATCAATAAGTTGCTTGAGATGTATAATATCAATACTAATAATGATAAGAATGAAGTGGCACAAAAGACTGCGGAATTTATAAATGAACGTATTGGCATTATTTCTAAGGAGTTAGGAAGTACAGAACAGGATCTGGAGAACTTCAAGCGTACTGCCGGCATTACTGACTTGACAAGTGAAGCTCAGATTGCATTAACGGGTAATGCGGAATATGAAAAGAAGCGCGTAGAAAATCAGACTCAAATTAATTTGGTGATGGACTTGCAACGCTATATGAAAGGTAATGAATATGAGGTTTTGCCTAGTAATATTGGGCTCCAAGATGCGGCATCGGCTGGCGCGATAGACCGATATAATCAAATGTTGGTTGAGAGAAAGCGCTTACTACGTACATCGACAGAGAATAATCCGACCATCGTGAATTTGGATACTAGTATTCGAGCAATGCGCAGCAATGTGCAAGCTACATTGGATGCTACATTGAAAGGATTGCAAATTACAAAAGATGATTTAGCTCGTGAAGCGAATCGTTATTCTCGTCGTATTAATGATGCTCCTACTCAGGAGCGTCAGTTTGTCAGCATCGCCCGTCAGCAGGAAATCAAAGCGGGACTTTATCTGATGTTACTTCAAAAACGTGAAGAAAATGCCATAACTTTGGCGGCTACTGCAAATAATGCCAAGACTATTGATGAGGCATTAGCGGATGATAAGCCTGTCTCTCCTAAGCGAATGATGATTTATTTGGCTGCTTTTGTTGTAGGAATGGGGCTTCCGGTAGGTATTATCTATCTGATTGGATTAACTAAGTTCAAGATTGAAGGTAGGGGGGATGTTGAAAAACTGACATTGCTTCCTGTTGTCGGTGATATTCCATTAGCAGATGAAAAGTCTGGATCTATTGCCGTCTTTGAGAATAAGAACAATCTCATGAGCGAGACCTTCCGAAATATCCGTACCAATCTTCAGTTTATGCTTGAGAATGGTAAGAATGTAATTTTGGTAACTTCTACCATTAGTGGTGAAGGAAAGTCTTTTATATCTGCCAATTTAGCTATCAGCCTTTCTTTATTAGGAAAGAAAGTAGTAATAGTCGGTCTTGATATTCGTAAACCGGGACTGAATAAAGTATTCAATCTTTCTCGAAAAGAACATGGTATAACTCAATATCTGACTAATCCAACCACGAATCTGATGGACTTGGTACAGCCTTCTGACATAAACAAGAACCTGTTCATTCTTCCCGGCGGAACCGTTCCGCCTAATCCGACAGAGTTATTGGCTCGTGACGGATTGGAGAAGGCTATTGAGACATTGAAGAAGAATTTTGATTATGTGATATTGGATACGGCTCCGGTAGGTATGGTAACTGATACGTTGCTTATCGGACGTGTAGCTGATTTATCCGTCTATGTCTGTCGTGCTGATTACACACGTAAGGCAGAGTTTACTTTAATCAACGAGCTTGCCGAGAATAATAAATTGCCTAATCTCTGCATTACTATTAATGGTTTGGATTTGAAGAGAAGAAAATACGGCTATTATTATGGTTATGGCAAATATGGTAAGTACTGTGGTTATGGCAAACGTTATGGCTACGGTTACGGCTATGGAGAAAATCATGGAGATAAAGAATAAATGCTGAATAAATAGACATTATATCTCTGCCTGTATTCTGATATATACAGGTCGATATGACATAAAGTGCTTTTAATACTTTTACACAAAGTGAGATGGAATATGTAGGTCCCTAACTTCATGCTACACACATGAAGAACCCTACATTTTGTAGGTCAGGAAACGTACAGCGGTATGTTCCTGGTCCACGCCCTCATGTCGGCTAAAAGCCGGTGTGATTTCCTTTTATATCAACTGTCTGCGAAGATCGTTGATATATTTTTATAGCAAGCAAAGACGGAAACTGGAGTACGAATAAGAGATAAACATAAAGCGTAGCTTTGTGACCTTTAAAGCTATGCTTTAAGATAAAAAGACCATGCGTTATAGATGTTTTGGTTAGTTTCTTTTGTTTTCCTTGTAAATTCGGACATTTTGGAGTAACTTGCGCAATTATTTAAAAAATTGGAGAATAACAGGTATGGATAATCATGTCGTAATAATGGCTGGAGGCATTGGCAGCCGTTTTTGGCCGATGAGTACACCGGAATGTCCAAAACAATTTATTGATGTAATGGGATGCGGACGGTCACTGATTCAGTTGACGGCCGATCGTTTTGACGGTGTTTGCCCGAAGGAAAATATGTGGGTGGTAACTTCTGAAAAATATATTGATATTGTTCGGGAACAGTTGCCGGAGATGCCGGAGAGTAACATTCTGGCGGAACCCTGTGCACGGAATACGGCACCTTGTATAGCTTATGCTTGTTGGAAGATTAAAAAGAAACACCCGAATGCAAATATCGTAGTGACTCCTTCGGATGCATTGGTTCTTGATACGGGAGAATTTCGTCGGGTGGTGGAGAAAGCGCTTCGTTTTACGAATGATAGCAGTGCTATTGTCACTCTAGGTATCAAGCCGACTCGTCCGGAAACCGGATATGGATATATTGCTGCCGGAGAACAGATAATGACAGATAAGGAGATTTTCACAGTAGATTCATTCAAGGAAAAACCGGATAAGGAGACTGCAGAGAAGTATTTGGCAGAAGGCAATTTCTTTTGGAATGCCGGGATCTTTGTATGGAATGTGCGTACTATAACTTCCGTGATGCGTGTATATGCTCCGGGGATTGCACAGATTTTCGACCGTATCTTTCCGGATTTCTATACAGAGAAGGAGAGTGAAACGATTAAGAAGTTGTTTCCCACGTGCGAAAGTATTTCTATTGACTATGCAGTGATGGAGAAAGCACAGGAAATCTATGTACTGCCGGCTTCGTTCGGTTGGTCGGACTTGGGTACATGGGGAGCATTGCGTGGATTATTGCCACAGGATAAATCTGGTAATGCCACAGTTGGAGCCGATATCCGCCTGTATGACAGTAAGAACTGCATTGTGCATACCAGCGAAGAAAAACGGGTGGTAGTGCAGGGACTGGATGGATATATCATTGCCGAAAAAGACAATACGTTGCTGATTTGCAAACTGGAAGAAGAACAACGTATCAAGGAATTTTCAAAATAAGGCTTATTTCGGGTTTTGATATTCGCGTGGCGTTATTCCCGTCATCCGTTTGAAAAACTTGCAGAAAAAAGAAGGATTAGGAAAATTCAATTCATCAGAAATTTGATAAACAAGCAGATTGCTATGTTTTAGCAATACTT
>ERZ780168.846-NODE-846-length-35672-cov-11.283320_pt1 | contig 35672 bp, 39 predicted proteins | sample MGYA00510981_ERZ780168 | MGnify/ENA primary metagenome ERZ780168 (study PRJEB29588, sample SAMEA2158769) | human gut metagenome | biome: human gut; feature: human-associated habitat; material: faeces | place: Denmark | collected 2008/2010 ...
TCATCGGCTATCAGTTTGTACATATCGGAAAGATGATGCGCTTTATTGCCGATGGCCTCACCGCCAATGAGGCGCTGGAAAAGTCCACCGGCACCTATGGGCGCTTTGATGAGGGAGTCAAGATCATTGACCCCCGTGTTGAGTAAGGGGAGGAGAGTCATGGCAGTTACTTTTGAAAACATCGAAATGCGCAGAGACAATATTCTGGCATTTCTCCATGAAAACGGCATTGCCTCTCTGGAGGAAGCAGAGCAGATCTGCAAGGATGTCGGTCTGGACATTTACGGAACCGTCAAAGGAATCCAGCGTATCTGCTTTGAGGATGCGCCTTGGGCTTATATCGTGGGCGCCGCCGCGGCCTTGCGCCGGGGAGACAGCAATGCAGCCCATATTGCCAACACGCTGGGCGAGGGCCTGCAGTCCTTCTGCCTGGCAGGCAGTGTGGCCCACCAGCGGCAGATCGGTCTGGGCCACGGCCAGTTGGCCGCCCGGGTTCTAGATGATGAGACCAAGTGCTTCTGCTTTCTGGCAGGACACGAGAGCTTTGCCGCTGCAGAGGGCGAGATCGGCATTGCCCTGAATGCTAACAAGGTTCGCAAGACTCCTTTGCGGGTCATCCTTAACGGCCTGGGCAAGGACGCCGCCGATATCATCAGCCGCATCAACGGCTTTACCTATGTGGGCACGCAATTTGACTTTGAAACCGATCAGCTGACGGTAACAGAGGAGATCCGCTATTCCAAGGGCCTCCGCGGAGAGATCCGCTGCTACGGAGCCAACGAAATGCGGGAGGGTGTAGCCATCATGGTAAAGGAGGGCGTGGACGTCTCCATTACCGGCAACGCCACCAACATGGTGAAATTCCAGCACCCCGTCTCCGGCACCTATAAGAAATACACCAATGACCACGGTCAGAATTACTTTGCCTGTGCCTCCGGCGGCGGCATCGGTCGGACACTGAACGTGGATGACATTGCCGCCGGCCCCGCAAGCTACGGCTTTACCGACATGCTCAGCCGCATATATGCCGACGCCACCTTTGCCGGTTCCTCCAGCGTACCGGCCCATGTGGAGATGATGGGCTTCCTGGGCATGGGCAACAATCCTATGGTCGGCGCGACCGTGGCCGTGGCCGTGGCGGTGGCCGAGGCTGTGAAGTAATTTCATTTTACACGCAAAACATCCCCCGACAGTCTGTCGGGGGATGCTTTTCTATGCGTGCGCAGGTGCGTCAGCACTTGCCGAACCAGCTGCACAGCAGCTTCAGCAGGGAAGCGCAGTCGAAATTGCAGAACATAGTTGCTGTACCTCCTTGTGGTATTTGCCTTGCAAGACTGGGTAAATTGTAACCATTTTGTAACCATTTTGCAAATGTAAATACTGGAAGTCACAATATCAGCAGCAATCCTATGGCGATGAGCAGCTCTTCATCCGCTTTTTGCCGGGAGAGGTAGAACAGCAGAAAAAGCAGCAGCAGGTCGCCGGCGTCTAAATCGCCGAGGTGCAGCTTTTCCAGCAGGTCGTTGAAGAAGCCGCGCTCCGGTGCACCGTGCTCCGGCGGGGGTGGCGGAGGACCTTTCGGCGGCGGATTGGGGCGCGGCGGCGCTTCGTCCACGGGAACGCGGGTATAGATGCCATCGTCGCCGCGAATGTAGCGGTTATACAGGGAAACCGCCCCCTTCCGAAAGAAATCGCTTGCCAATGGTGATGAGCCGCGCCAACCTTGCGGCGCGGGCAACCTTGTCCTGTTTATCGTCCTTCAGGAAAGGACGCAGCGCGTAGAGAAGTTGGGTGGTTTGGCTGGTGTCGCGGGTCAGCTCCTGCAGCAGGGGCAGGTATTTGGCGATGACCTGGGGATCAATGGCCGGCAGTGGCGCAGGTGGTGGGACCGCCTGAGGAGGTGACGGAGGAGATGGCGGTGTGTTCTCGCCACCCATGGATCCAGAGAGTTGCTGCGCCAACTGCATGATCTGCGCCATGCTGCCGGGGTCGGACAGCAGCGCGTTGAGTTTTTCGTTGACGTCGTCCACGCTGTGTCCTCCTTTCCGCTACTGCTGGAGCTTCGATTCCAGACGCTGCACCAGCTCCGCGCCCTGTGGGCTGGACAGTACACGAGAGAGCATGGCGCTCAAAGCTGCCGTGTCACCGGAGGCAGCCTGGCGCGCTGCTTGACCCAGTGCGGCGCTGTTGCCGCCGGAGAGCATATTCAGCAGTGCTTGGCCGTCCTGTGACTGCATGACAGACTTCAATGCACGGGGGTCGCTTTTCAGCTTGTTGACAATATCCTGTTCATTCATGGAATGACCTCCTTATAGGATTCGTTACAGGTATATCCTATGTATGCGGGACGAAAAAAGTGCCTGTCAGCCTCGGCTGGCAGGCACAACGTTTTCATTTTACAGGGCGATACAGGAGCGGAGATAGACGTGCCCCGCGTCCTGCTCCGTCTGCCCAAGGACGAAGCCGATACCTGCCTTCGCCTTAGATCGTATCGCGGAGCACCTGATACATTTTTGGCGTACCAACTTGGGGTATCGAGCAATGCCTGATGACAGCTGGACAAGGGCGGCTGTTTATGCAGGATGCTTTGCATAAACAGTTGGAAATACAGTTGTAAATCAGGTACAAATGTGATACAATAATGTGCCAATTAAGATTAGGAGTATAGGCGTTTATGCCTACCTGTATAATACCCGTATGATACCTGTGTGATAAAGGACGGAGACAGATTTGATTTTAGAGACGATCAACAGCCCGGCAGACGTGAAATGTCTGTCCGAGGAGCAGACGGCCACGCTGTGCCGGGAGCTGCGGAGCTTTCTGGTGGAGCAGGTATCCCGCACCGGCGGGCACCTGGCATCCAACCTGGGCGTGGTAGAGCTGACGGTGGCGATCCACAGGGTGTTCGACACAGCCACGGACCGGCTGGTACTGGATGTGGGGCACCAATGCTACGTGCACAAGGCACTGACCGGCCGACGGGAGTTGTTCGATACGCTGCGGCAGTTCGGTGGACTGTCAGGCTTTCCCAAGCCCTATGAGAGTGTGCACGACGCCTTTATGGCGGGGCACGCGTCGGATTCGGTGTCGGTAGCGCTGGGTATGGCACGGGCGCGGACGCTGCTGGGGCAGGACTACCATGTGGTGGCCGTTATCGGCGACGGTGCGCTGGGCGGCGGGCTGAGCTTTGAGGGCCTCAACGACGCCGGCGGCAGCGGCGAACCGCTGGTGGTCATTCTGAACGATAACGGAATGTCCATCGACCGGAATGTAGGCGGGCTGTCCAAGCAGCTGTCGAAGATGCGGACGGACCCGGAGTATTACGAATTCAAGAAGCGTTACCGCAAGGCGCTGGAGAAGCTGCCGGCGGGCCGAACACTGTATGAATGGAGCCACGAGGTAAAAACAGCGCTGAAAAAGACGCTGCTGCCGCCGGTGAGCACCGTGTTCGAGGATATGGGCTTTGCGTACATGGGTCCGGTGGACGGCCACGACGTACAGCGGCTGACAGCGGTATTGCAGGCAGCCAAAGAGGCCGGGCGCCCGGTGCTGGTACACGTCCACACCGTGAAGGGCAGCGGATACGACTATGCACTGCGGGAGCCGGAGAAGTTCCACGGCGTAGGGCCCTTTGATCCGGCTACCGGAAAGGTGCGGCAGGCAGACAACGAAACGTTCTCCCATGTGTTCGGCGAGACACTGCGGCAGCTGGCACGGGAGGACAGGCGTGTGTGCGCCATTACCGCCGCCATGGCCGACGGCACAGGCCTGACAGGCTTTGCGCGGGAGTTCCCGCGGCGGTTTTTTGACGTGGGTATCGCGGAGGGACACGGCGTGGCTATGGCCGGCGGTATGGCCAAGCAGGGGCTGATACCGGTGTTTGCCGTGTATGACAGCTTTTTGCAGCGGGGCTACGATATGCTGGTGCAGGATATGGCGCTGGAGAAGCTCCATGTGGTGCTGGCGGTGGATCGCTGCGGCATCGTGGGCGCAGACGGCGAGACACACCACGGCTGTTTGGACTACCTGAGCCAGATACCGGGCATGACGGTGCTCTCGCCCGCCAGCTTTGCCGAGCTGCGGCAGATGCTGCGGCGGGCGGTGCTGGAGATGGACGGACCGGTGGCGGTGCGGTATCCCCGGGGCGGCGAGGACGGGTATGAAGGCGACTGCGGCGCTGAATCTGTGACGGTGCTCCGTCAGGGGACAGACGCGGCCATCGTGACCTACGGTATCCTGACGCAGCAGGCGCTGCGGGCAGCGGCGCTGCTGGCGGGGGAGGGCGTTTCCGCCCGGGTGGTAAAGCTGAACCGGGTCGCGCCGCTGGACAGCGACGGTATTTGCCGGGCGCTGGACGGCGTAAAGCGCATAGTGGCCGCGGAGGATCAGCTCCGCGCCGGCGCGGTGGGCGAACGGCTGGGCGCGCTGCTGTTGGAGTTGGGCGCGGGCACGGAAAAGCTGGTACTGCGAAACGTCGGCACGACGCTCCCGAGCCAGGGGTCCACGGTAGAGCTGCTGCACGCCCTCGGTCTGGACGCAGAGGGCATCGCACAGGCGGTGCGGGAGGTATTGGCATGAGCAAAAAAATACGGCTGGATGTGCTTGTGACAGAACGCGGGCTGTGCGAGAGCCGCCAGAAAGCCCAGGCCACCATTATGGCAGGTCTGGTATTCGTGGACGGACAGCGGTCGGACAAGCCCGGAACACCGGTGGCGGAGGACGCCAGTGTGGAGGTACGGGGTCACGCCCTGCGGTATGTGAGCCGGGGCGGACTGAAGCTGGAAAAGGCCATGCAGACCTTTCCCATCACATTGGAGGGCAAGGTGTGCGCGGACATCGGCGCGTCCACCGGCGGGTTTACGGACTGTATGCTGCAAAACGGCGCGGCAAAGGTTTATGCTGTGGATGTGGGCTATGGACAGCTGGATTGGAAGCTGCGGAGCGATGCACGGGTGGTGTGTCTGGAACGGACCAACGCGCGGTATCTCTCCACGGAGCAGATACCGGAGGCGTTGGATTTTGCGTCCATCGACGTGAGCTTTATCTCGCTGAAGCTGATCTTTCCGGCACTATATACGCTGCTGCGCGAGGGCGGTGAGGTGGCCTGCCTCATCAAGCCGCAGTTTGAAGCGGGACGGGAAAAGGTGGGGAAAAAGGGCGTCGTCCGTGACCCGGCAGTACACCTGGAAGTGCTGGAGAGCTTCTTGCGTCATGCAAAGGAAAATAACTTTACAGTTCTTGGTATTACATATTCTCCTATCCGCGGTCCGGAGGGAAATATCGAGTACCTCGGCTATCTGAAAAAGGGCGGGGAGGCGGACTGCGTCCCTGATCTGCGGGCGTTGGTGGACGCCTCACATTCTGCGTTGAAGGAAGGTCATGGGGAGATATGAAACGTGTGATCCTTTGCCCAAATCCCTATCGGGACAGCGAGCTGACCGTGGCCAAGCGGTCCAGGGAGCTGCTGGAGGGGCTCGGTTTTGAGACGGTGGTGTGTCTGCCCTTCAGTCGGGAGGGGTATGACGATCAGCTGGGTGTGCCCATCCAGCTGCTGCAGCAGGAGATCAAGCGGGCGGATATGCTCATCGCCTTCGGCGGCGACGGTACGATCCTGCATCTGGCCCGGACAGTGGCGCTGCACAATGTGCCGGTGCTGGGCATCAATCTGGGGAGCCTTGGCTTTATGTCCGAGCTGGAGCCCAACGAGCTGGAACGGCTGCGTGACCTGAAAAGCTGGGATTTTGCCGTGGAGTCGCGGATGATGCTGGACGTGACCGTGCTGCGGGAGGGTAAGCCGGTATACAACAATATCGCGCTGAACGACGCGGTGATCTCAAAGGGCAGTGTGGCCCGGGTGGTGCGGCTGGATGTATCCACGGAGGAGGGCCGACTGACCAGGATCACCGGCGATGGGGCCATCGTGTCCACACCCACTGGATCCACAGGGTACTCTATGGCGGCCGGCGGGCCCATCGTGGAGCCCACGGCTCACAATCTGCTGCTGACGCCCATCTGCCCCCACTCGACCCGGGCGGGCAGCTATGTGCTCTCACCGGAGCACACGCTGCTGGTGGAAACGGCGGACGCCAATCGGAAGTTCGTATATCTGTCTGTGGACGGCGGGAAGGCGTTTTCGCTGAAAAACGGCGATGTAGTGCGGACCCGGCAGTCGAAGTTCGTGACAAAGCTGGTGCGGCTGAGTAAAAAGAGCTTTTGTGAGATACTGGATTCAAAGATGGGGATGGAGGCGCTGAAGCATGAAAAATGACCGGCAGACAGCGGTATTGCAGATCATTGAGGAGACAGCTGTGGAGACACAGGAGCAGCTGATGCAGCTGCTGGCAGTCCGTGGCTTTGCCTGCACACAGGCCACCGTTTCCCGGGACATCAAGCAGCTGCACCTGATGAAGGCACCGGACGGCAAGGGTGGGTATCGCTATGCTGTGTCGGCACAGATGCCCAAGCTGAATTTTGAGGAGAAGCTGCAGACGATCTTTCGGGAGTGCGTCGTATCGGCGGAAAACGCCCAGAATTTGGCGATCATCAAGACGATGAACGGCATGGCCAACGCCGCCGCCTTCGCGCTGGACAGCATGCAGGATACGGATATCGTGGGTACGCTGGCCGGCGACGACACGGTGCTGCTGGTATTTCACGACAGTGCCCACGCAGCGGATTTCTGCGAACAGGTGCGGCAAATGCTGCGCTGAGGAGGGAAGATCGGTATGCTGGAGCTGCTGCATATTGAGAATATCGCTATTATCGAGGCGGCGGATATTGAATTCGCACCGGGGTTCAATGCCCTGACCGGTGAGACCGGCGCGGGCAAGTCCATTGTTATCGACAGTCTGAGCGCTGTACTGGGGCAGCGGACCAGCCGGGAGCTGATCCGCACCGGGGCTGAAAAGGCGTTTGTCAGCGCGGCTTTTTCCGGTATGGCACCGGAGCTGACGGAGGAGTTGGGCATCCAGCCGGAGGCGGATGGGACGCTGCTGCTGCAGCGGGAGATCCAGACCGACGGCAAAAACGTATGCCGGGTCAACGGCCGTCCGGTAACAGTGGGACAGCTGCGGGCACTGGGTGCCCGACTGCTGAATATCCACGGGCAGCACGACGGGCAGCAGCTGCTGGACGAGGAGCAGCACATTGTGTATCTGGACAGCTTTGGCAGGGTGGAAAGTCTTGCAATTACATATGCTGAGAAGTATAAAAACTTTACAGATATACGGCGGCAGATCGGGGCGCTGCAGATGGATGAGGCGGAAAAGGCCCGGCGGGTAGACACCCTGCAATATCAGATCGAGGAGCTTCGTCGGGCAAAATTGACGCCCGGTGAAGAAGAGGAATTGACAGCGCGGCGGGGGATGCTCCGGAACGCGGAGAAGTTCCTGGACGCGGTGGCCGGGGCGGACTATGCCCTGAACGGTGACGACAGCGGCGGCGGGGCGCTGAGCGCTCTGCGGCAGGCCCAGGACGCGCTGGGCGGCGTACGCCATTTGGATGACGCTTTCGGCCAGCTGTATGAACGGTTGGGGGAGGCGTACAGTGAAGTTTACGACATCGCGGCCACCGTGGAGGACAAGCGGGGCGAGCTGGATGTGTCGCCCGGTGAGCTGGACCGGGTGGAGAGCCGGATGGACCTGCTGTACCGGCTTAAAAAGAAGTACGGCGCGACCGTGGAGGATATGCTGGACTATCAGGCCCGGTGCGAGGCGGAGCTGGCGCAGATCGAGGATGCCGGCGACACGCTGGCGCGGCTGGAGCAGGCGCTGTCCAAGGCGGAGAAGGAGGCACGGCAGGCGGCGCAGGCGCTGTCCGACGCGCGAAAGGCGGCGGCGGATCGGCTGACGTCGCAGATACTCGCCGAGCTGCAGCAGCTGGATATGGGGAAGATACGCTTTGCGGCGGACTTTGCAGAAAAGCCTCTGGACAGCGACGGCATGGACACGGTACGGTTTTTGATGTCTGCCAACGTGGGCGAGGAGCTGCGTCCCATCCACAAGATCGCCTCCGGCGGCGAATTGGCCCGGATCATGCTGGCTATGAAGAACGTGCTCAGTGAGCAGGATCACGTGGGGACGATGGTGTTCGACGAGGTGGACACCGGCGTTTCCGGCCGGGCGGCCCAGAAGGTGGCGGAAAAAATGGCGCGTATCAGCCGCAGAAAACAGGTGCTGTGCGTGACCCATCTGCCGCAGCTGGCGGCTATGGCGGACACGCACTTCTCCGTGGAGAAGGGCGAGAGAGGCGGCCGTACCTATACAGAGGTGCGGCGGCTGGACAGAGAGCAGCGGCGGCGGGAGCTGGCGCGGCTCACCGGCGGCAGCCATGTGTCCCAGACCATGCTGGACGGGGCAGAGGAGCTGCTGGTACAGGCGGAGAAATTCAGGGCGGAGCTGTAGCTGTTTTTCGCAACATGAAAATAGTGGTTGACAAACGAAAAAAATCTGCTACAATAACCTCAACTTGATACCGCAACAGCGATGAAGGGAATAAGTAGCGCATTTCAGACCTGCAAAGAGAGCCTCCGGCCGGTGTAAGGAGGAGAGGAAGAAATGGGTGAATACATCCCGGAGCAGCCTCCCGAACGTTCGCGTGAGCCAGTAGGGATGTGTCGGGTCCGCCCGTTACAGCGGTAGGGTGTGTCTGCACCCAACGAGGTCGTGTCTGCGAGGGCATGGCGAATATGAGGTGGTACCGCGAGCGTCTGCATCGCCCTCTGTCGAGATGACAGGGGGCGTTTTTTATTCCCTGTCACAAGAAAACAAATGAACATACAGAAAGGAAATTGAAGCTATGGGTATTTATGAGGAACTGGTGGCCCGCGGTTTGATCGCACAGGTCACAAATGAAGAAGAGATCCGCGAGATGGTCAACAACGGCAAGGCCACATTCTACATCGGCTTTGACTGTACGGCGGACAGCCTGCACGTGGGCCACTTTATGGCGCTGTGCCTGATGAAGCGTTTGCAGATGGCGGGCAACAAGCCCATCGCCCTGATCGGCGACGGCACGACCCTGATCGGCGACCCCTCCGGCCGCACCGACATGCGTCAGATGCTGACCGAGGATGCCATCAAGCACAACGCGGAGTGCTTCAAGCGCCAGATGGAGAAGTTCATCGACTTCTCCGACGGCAAGGCGCTGATGCTGTATAACTCCGAGTGGCTGAAGCCGCTGAACTACATTGAAATGCTGCGCGAGGTGGGCGCCTGCTTCTCTGTGAACAACATGCTGCGCGCCGAGTGCTACAAGCAGCGCATGGAGAAGGGCCTCAGCTTCCTGGAGTTCAACTACATGATCATGCAGAGCTATGACTTCTACTACATGTTCCAGCACTATGGCTGCAACATGCAGTTCGGCGGCAACGACCAGTGGAGCAACATGCTGGGAGGTACCGAGCTGATCCGCAAGAAGCTGGGCAAGGACGCCCATGCCATGACCATCACCCTGCTGCTGAACTCCGAGGGTAAGAAAATGGGCAAGACCGCCAGCGGCGCTGTGTGGCTGGACCCCAACAAGACCAGCCCCTTCGAGTTCTTCCAGTACTGGCGCAACGTGGATGACGCCGACGTGCTGAAGTGCATCCGTATGCTGACCTTCCTGCCGCTGGAGGAGATCGACAAGATGTCCACCTGGGAGGGCTCTCAGTTGAACGAGGCCAAGGAGATCCTGGCCTACGAGCTGACCAAGCTGGTCCACGGCCAGGAGGAGGCCGAGAAGGCCAAGGCCGCATCCAAGGCGTTGTTTGCCGGTAACGGCGATACCGAGCACATGCCCACCACCGAGCTGACCAACGATGATTTCGGCGGCGGCAGCATCGATGTGCTGACCCTGCTGGTGAAGTGCGGTTTGGCGGCCTCCAAGGGTGAGGCGCGCCGGCTGGTGCAGCAGGGCGGCGTCTCCGTCAACGATGAGAAGGTGGCGGCCATTGAGACGACCTTCGGCTGCGAGCAGTTCACCGGCGACGGCGTGGTCATCAAAAAGGGCAAAAAGGTGTTCCACAAGGCTGTTTTGGTGTAAGCTGTGCGCTGCATCTGTAATTATTGCCATCGTTTTTTGGAAAAGCCGCGGTATGACCGCGGCTTTTCCCTATGCAAAGGAACTTTTCCCGGGAAAAACGTTGCATAAAGGCGGGAAATATACTATAATATCCCGCGGTGTGCAAATTTTGAATGAATGAGTGATACACGATGAAAACACACGATTTTTACTTTGACCTGCCGCAGGAGCTGATCGCGCAGACACCGTTGGAACGGCGGGACGGCTCACGGCTGTTGGTGCTGGACAAGAAAACAGGGGCGGTAGAGCACCGGCATTTTTACGATCTGCCGGAGTATCTGCGTCCGGGCGACTGCCTGATTTTGAATAACTCCCGGGTGCTGCCGGCACGGCTGCTGGGCCATCGGATGCCCGGCGGCGGGGCCTGCGAAATTTTGCTGCTTATCGACCGGGGCGACAATGTGTGGGAGTGCCTTGTCCGTCCGGGGAAGAAGCTGCGGAAGGGCGCGCGGGTGTCCTTCGGCGACGGAGAGCTGACGGCGGAGGTGGTGGACGAGCTGCCCGACGGCAACCGGCTGGTGCGGTTCGAATATGAGGGCATCTTTCTGGAGGTGCTGGAGCGACTGGGCAAGATGCCCCTGCCGCCGTATATCAAGGAAGAGCTGCAGGATCAGGAGCGCTATCAGACGGTGTACTCCAAGGTCAACGGCTCGGCGGCGGCGCCCACAGCGGGGCTACATTTCACGCCGGAGCTTCTGGAGCGAGTACAGACAATGGGTGTAAAGGTAGGATACGTTACACTCCATGTGGGACTTGGGACCTTCCGCCCGGTGAAAGAGGACGAGATCACCGACCACACCATGCACAGTGAATACTGTGTGATCCCCCAGGAGACGGCCGATCTTATCAACGAGACGAAGAAAAACGGCGGGCGGGTCATCTGCGTGGGTACCACCAGCTGCCGCACGATAGAATCTCAGGCAGCGGAGGATGGAACCATGCGTGCCAGCGCCGGATGGACAGATATTTTTATCTATCCGGGGTACAAGTTCAAGGTGCTGGACGCACTGGTAACAAACTTTCATCTGCCGGAGTCCACACTCATCATGCTGGTATCGGCATTGGCGGGACGAGAGCACATGCTGGCGGCCTATCAGCAGGCGGTGGAGGAACGGTACCGCTTCTTCTCGTTTGGCGATGCGATGTTTATTCAGTGAAAGCAGGGGAGAGAAATGTTCAAGGTCATCAAAAAAGAGGGAAAAGCCCGGCGAGGTGTGTTTACCTGTGCCCATGGCGGCGAAGTGCAGACACCGGTGTTTATGAACGTAGGCACCCAGGCCGCCATCAAGGGCGGCGTCAGCGCTATCGACCTGAAGGAACGGCTGGGGACGCAGATCGAACTATCCAACACATACCACCTGCATCTGCGCCCCGGCGACGATGTGGTGCGGCAAATGGGAGGACTTCATAAGTTCATGCGCTGGGATGGCCCCATCCTCACCGACAGCGGCGGCTTTCAGGTGTTCTCTCTGGCAGGGCTGCGGAAGATCAGTGAGGAGGGTGTGACGTTTGCCAGCCACCTGGACGGACACCGCATCTTCATGGGTCCGGAGGAGAGTATGCGTATCCAGAGCAATCTGGGCAGCGACATCGCCATGGCCTTTGACGAATGCGTGGAAAACCCCGCGCCCTATGACTACGCCAAGGCCTCTTGCGAACGGACGCTGCGGTGGCTGGAACGCTGCAAAAAGGAGCACGACCGGCTGAACGCTTTGCCGGACACGGTAAACCCCGGACAGATGCTTTTCGGCATCAACCAGGGTGCCACCTACGCCGATCTGCGGATATGGCATATGCAGCAGATCGCCAAGATCGACTGCGACGGCTATGCTATCGGCGGACTGGCGGTGGGAGAGCCTACGGAGGTGATGTATGAGATCATCGACGCGGTGGAGCCGTATATGCCGGCGGATAAGCCGCGGTATCTCATGGGCGTGGGCACGCCCAGCAACATCATCGAGGGCGTGGCCCGGGGCGTGGACTTCTTTGACTGTGTGATGCCGGCGCGCAACGCGCGGCACGGAAAGCTGTTTACCTGGAAGGGCACGCTGAACATCAAAAATGCCAAGTACAAGCTGGACGAACAGCCCATCGATCCGGAATGTGACTGCCCGGTGTGCCGGCAGTTCAGCAGGGCATATCTCCGGCACCTGTTTACAGCGGAGGAGATGCTGGGAATGCGCCTGGCGGTGATGCACAACCTGTATTTTTACAACAAGCTGACGGAGCGTATCCGTGACAGCCTGGACAACGGGTGCTTTGACGCATTCCGGGAGGAATACAGTAAAAAACTGGCGGAGAAGATATAAACCTCTTGCCAAAAGCAAAAGAACTATGTATAATAGTATCACTTTGTTGTTAAAGGAGTAATGTTCCATGATTCAGATCGCTTACGCTGATGCTGCCGCTGCCACCACCACCGGCGGCATGGGTTCCACCATTCTGATGATCGTCCTGATGATCGCTATCTTCTACTTCCTGATGATCCGCCCCGAGAACAAGCGGAAAAAGCAGGCCGAGGAGATGCGGAGTTCCCTGAAGAAGGGCGATTGGCTGACCACCATCGGCGGCGTGTACGGCCGCGTCGTGGCTATCACCGACCGTACTGTGGTCATCGAGACCAGCGAGGACCGCGTTCGCGTGGAGTTCCTGAAGTCCGCTATCGGCCAGGTAGGTACCCTGGACGAGCAGGCTGCCGCCCAGCAGCGTCCGGTGAAGAAGGCTAAGAAGGAAGAGGCCGCGGAGGAAACTCCCGCTGTGGAGGAGAAGACCTCTGATGAGGTCACCGAGGCTCCCGCTGAGGCTGACAAAACCGACGCCGAGTAATACAGACCGAGAGGAGCGCTGCCCGGAGGGCGGCGCTCTTTTTGCGCTGACAGCGATCAGTACCGGTGTATCATGTGATGCAGACCTTCCGCATAAGCTGAAGCAAAGCTGATGCGGGAGGTATTCTTATGTCTTGGAAGCAACTGGCCGGCAAAGGAACGTGGCTGGGCACCGCCACAGCGGCAGTCGTGCTGCTGGCAGCACTGGGCGTATCGTCACTGCTCCTGCTGCGGGGGATCGTGCCGGAGCGCGCGATGGGTCCGCTGGTATGGGGCAGCAGCGTTCTGGCGTGCTTCTGCGGCGGACGTATGGCCATACGGCAGGGCGGTGATGGTCCGCTGCCTCGGGCGCTGGCAGTATCCGCCTGTGTATATGGTGCAATGTGGATCGCGGCGCTGACGGGAAACGAGGCGATACATTTTGCCGGCAGCGGCATCGCCCAGACCTGCGCCGTGTGGGGCGGCGGCCTTTTGGCGGGACTGATCGGAACGAAGCAGAAGCGGCGGAGGCCCCACAGCGGTCACAGAAAGAGCGGTGATCGTCGAAAACGGGCGGTAACATAAAGCGGCGCATGGTTAAAATAACGAAAATGTGTTTTACGGCATTTTTTATCCGACGGTGCGGCGGGCGGCAGGGGAGTCGTTCGCCGCATCACGCTTTTCAAGATATGGTGCAGGTATTTTCGGCATTTCCCCGGATATTGGGATTTCGGCATTTTTATAAACCGCGTCAGTACTCTTGTATACATTGTTTACATAATTAAGTTGACATAACATTTTGACATAATTTACAAAAAATATGTTTTTGCGGAAAACCTCTTGCGGTTTTGTGAATTATGCCATATATTTATTATTACGTTTTGGCACGTCTATCGAGAGGGCTTGGCTCATACACTGTGGACGAGGTGAGCCCTATGAAGCTGCGTCGTCGCCGTATGCCTGTTCTCCAGCCGCCGAAGGCGCGGCTGTACATACTGTGTCTGTTTCTTGCCGCCGGGATCCTGGCGGGCTTTTTAGCGGGGCGGGCTGTGGCGTCGGAGGATCTGCTGTCGTTGAGCCGCTATGTGACAGGCTATGCGAGGCTGAACGCAGAAGAACCGCGCAGCGCGGGGCTGTGGCAGGTCCTATGGACCTATCTGCGCTATCCGGCCGCGGCGTTTCTGCTGGGCTGTACAGCCTGGGGCGTGATGCTGATCCCGCTGACGTGCGCGGCCCAGGGCTTCTTCCTGTCGTTCGCGGTGCAGTGCTTTGCCGCTGCACTGGGAAAGCAGGGCGTGGTATTGGCGCTGGCGGCGCTGGGACTGCGGTGTCTGTTCACCATACCATGTCTGCTGACGATAGCGGCGGACAGCTTTGCGTGTGCGTGGCGCCGGGCAGAACGTCAAAAGCCGGAGGTGAGAGACCGGCGGAGCGTGATCATCTGTGTGTTTGTATTGCTGACCGGGACAGTGGCGGAGTGCGCCCTGGTGCCGCGGCTTTTTGCATGGCTGATGCCAGGCTTGACTTGAAAGAGAGAGGAGTGAGGGACACATGACGGACTTTATCGCGGCATACCGCGACTATCTGACTGAGGAGAAGCACGCCTCCGCCAATACCCTCAGCTCCTATATATGTGACCTGACCCAGTTTCACAGCTGGCTGCTTTCCGTGGGTGTAACGGATATGCGGAAGGTGAAGAAAGAGACGATCAATGAGTATCTGCTGCATATGACCCACAGCGGCAAAAGCCCCGCCACAGTCACGCGGTCCACAGCATCGATCAAGTCATTTTATGCCTATATGATGCAGTGCGGCGCTGTAAAGAGCAACCCGGCCAAGAGCGTAGTGGCCATGAAGGTAGAACGAAAGTATCCGGAGATCCTCACCAACCGGGAGGTAGAGCTGTTTTTGGAGCAGCCCAAATGCGTGGACGAAAAGGGATTCCGTGACCACGCCATGCTGGAGCTGCTGTATGCCACCGGAATTCGAGTCAGTGAGCTGATCGGTCTGGATGTCAGCGATGTCAATTTGTCCGCCGGCTTTATCCGCTGCCGCAGCAAGGGAAAGGAGCGCATCGTGCCGCTGTACACCGCTGCGGTGAAGGCTCTGGAGGACTATGTGCGGGATATTCGTCCCCGGCTCATCGCCGATGAGGAAGAGCATGCGCTGTTTGTGAATATGAGCGGCGAACGCATGAGTCGCCAGGGCTTTTGGAAGATCATCAAGTACTATCAGGAAAAAGCGGGCATCGAGAAGGATATCACCCCCCACACCCTGCGCCATTCCTTTGCCGTACACCTGCTGGAAAACGGCGCCGATCTGAGGTCCATTCAGGAGATGCTGGGTCACGCGGATATCAGCTCCACACAGATATATACACACGTTATCAAAAAGCAGCTGAAGGATGTATATAATAAGGCCCATCCCCGTGCATAACAGCCTATCAAACCGCCCGGTTTTCCGGGCGGTTTTTGTTGCTATTTTTATTCCAGTTTGCTATAATAGAACAAATGTTGGGAGGTGGGCGCAGCTATGCGGATACTGGGCATTGACCCCGGCATCGCCATTGTGGGCTTCGGGCTGATCGAATCGAACCGGGGCAGTGTGCGAATGCTGCAATACGGCGCTGTGACTACCGAGGCGGGACTGCCGCTGGCAACACGTCTGGTGCAGATCGAAAACGACATGACCGCGCTGATCTCCCAACTGAAGCCTGATGAGATCGCCGTTGAGGAGCTGTTTTTCAGCAAAAACATCACCACAGGTATCGCCGTGGCCCACGGACGGGGTGTGATCCTGTGTACGGCGGAGCGACTGGGCGTACCCATATTCGAATATACCCCCATGCAGGTGAAGCAGGCGGTGGCTGGCTACGGCCTGGCGGACAAGAAGCAGGTAATGGACATGACAAAGCGGCTTTTGAAGCTGAAGGCAGTGCCGAAGCCGGACGACGCGGCAGACGCGCTGGCCATCGCCATATGCCATGCCCGCAGCGCTACCAGCCTGCTGCGGCGTAAGGACCCCGACGTGAAGGAGACTGTCTGATATGTATTATTATGTGAACGGCACCGTGGCGGAAATCGATGCGGGGCTGGCGGTCATCGACTGCAGCGGCGTGGGCTACGCCTGTGCCACGACGAACTATACGCTCTCCCAGCTGAAAAAGGGCGCACCGGCCAAGTTGTACACCTATCTGAATGTACGCGAGGACGCCATGGAGCTGTTCGGCTTCGCCGATCAGAGTGAGCTGCGGAGCTTCAAGCTGCTGATCGGCGTATCCGGCGTAGGCCCCAGGGCGGCGTTGTCTATCCTGTCCGCCGTAACACCGCAGCAGCTGGCGCTGGCGGTGGTGACAGAGGATGAAAAAGCACTGACCGCCGCCAACGGCATCGGCAAAAAGATCGCCCAGCGGGTGATACTGGAACTGAAGGACAAGCTGGCACGGGAGGAAGCGCTGGGCGGCACATCCGTTAAGGGCGGCGCGCCCGCGATGGCTGCGGTGCCCCACAGCAAGAAAAATGAGGCGCAGGCGGCATTGGCGGTGCTGGGCTACGGCAGCGCGGAGATCGCCGCGGCGCTGAAGGATATCGACATGGAAGCGCTGACGCTGGAGGACATCATCCGGCAGGCGCTGAAGCGCATGATGAAGTAGGGGAGGGACGCACATGAGCATTGATTTCGGGGCGGACCTGTACGAGGAGCCTATCGTCGCCAAAACGTTTCTCAGTGAGGATGCCAACGAAGGTTCTCTACGGCCCCACACACTGGCGGAATACATTGGGCAGGAGAAGGCCAAGCAAAACCTGTCGATCTTCATTGAGGCGGCGCGGCGGCGGACAGAGTCTCTGGACCATGTGCTGCTGCACGGCCCTCCGGGACTGGGCAAGACCACACTGGCGGGCATCATCGCCCAGGAGATGGGCGTGAATATCCGCATCACCTCCGGACCGGCTATCGAGAAGCCCGGGGACCTGGCGGCGCTGCTGACGAACCTGAGTGAGAACGATATCCTGTTCGTAGATGAGATACACCGGCTGAACCGGGCAGTGGAGGAGATCCTGTACCCGGCCATGGAGGACTACGCCATCGATATCATCATCGGCAAGGGGCCTTCTGCCAACTCTATCCGGCTGGATCTGCCGAAATTCACACTGATCGGCGCCACAACACGGGCAGGGTCGCTGTCTGCACCGCTACGGGACCGCTTTGGTGTGACGCTGCGGCTGGAGCTCTACACACCTGAGGAGCTGGCAAAAATCGTGACGCGCAGCGCCGGCATCCTGAACGTGTCTATTGAACCGGAGGGCGCTATGGAGATCGCGCGGCGGTCCCGGGGCACGCCCCGTATCGCCAACCGGATGCTGCGGCGGGTACGGGACTTCGCCCAGGTGATGGCCGACGGCGTTATCACCAAGTCCGTAGCGGACAAGGCGCTGCTGGCGCTGGAGGTAGACTATCTGGGTCTTGACAACGTAGATCGACGGATGCTGCAGGCCATTATTGAAAACTATGGCGGCGGCCCGGTAGGTCTGGACACGCTGGCGGCCACCATAGGCGAGGAGTCGGTGACGCTGGAGGATGTGTATGAGCCATACCTGATGCAGATCGGCTTTTTGACCCGAACGCCCCGAGGGCGCTGCGTCACGCAGAAGGCCTATGCACATCTGCACATTGCGTTTACGGGCCAGCAGCAGCTGGAATTGTAGTGCGCAGAGACGGTTCGGTGGAATTTTTCGGTTGTTCTCCGTAAGAAAGCCGTCAAATTTGAGTTATTTTTGACAAAGTTACACGATTGACTTGACAAATTATTTTGTAAAAAGGTATAATAGCGTATGGTGAATGATACAAGGGCTGAATATGACCATCTGCAGACGCTGAGCGACGAGGCGCTGTGCGCTCTGGTAAAGCAGGGCAGCCGCGACGCCGAGGAGATCCTAGTAGGGCGTTACCACCGTTTGGTGCGCTCCTGCGCCCGTCCGTACTTTCTGGCGGGAGGGGATAGCGAGGACCTTTTGCAGGAGGGAATGTTCGGGCTTATCAAGGCAATACGGGAGTACGAGCCAGGACACGAGGCCTCGTTGTGCACTTTTGCCGAGACCTGCATTCGTCGGCGGCTGTATTCTGTGCTGCGTGCTGCCGCCTCTGGAAAGCATTCACCTCTGAACCAAGCCGTTCCTTTGGATACCTCTTTCTTTGACGCGAATCTCTCCTTTGCCCACGTCGATCCCGAGGGTTGGGTCATCGACTGCGAAAAAACTGCCGCTCTGCTGGAAAACGCGCGCAAGCTGCTGTCCGAATTCGAGGTAAAGATTTTAGGGTATTATCTGGACGGTCTCACCTGCCGTGAGATCGCAGAAACTGTGGGCCGGTCCCCGAAATCGGTGGACAACGCCGTGCAGCGTTTGCGCCGCAAAATAGCGCGGCAGCTTCTATCCGGCGATATCAGCAAAGGCTGAGCGCAATATATTTTTTCTCAAAGAGAGGGTAAAATCATGTACGAAGACAAGACCTTAGTGTGCAAAGAGTGCGGCAAAGAGTTCGTTTTCACCGCCGGTGAGCAGGAGTTCTACGCTGAGCGCGGCTTCCAGAACGAGCCCCAGCGCTGCAAGGCCTGCCGTGACGCGCGCAAGAACGCTGCCCGTGGTCCCCGCGAGTATTTCACCGCTGTCTGCGCTGCCTGCGGCGGCGAGGCCAAGGTGCCCTTCGAGCCCAAGAGCGATCGTCCTGTGTACTGCAGCGACTGCTTCGCCAAGATGCGTGAGAACGGCTGATCTGCTGACTGCACACTGTTAAGTAGATAGAATAACCGCCCTCCGGTACGCCGGAGGGCGGTTCTTTATAGCGCAGGATGAGAAAAATCCTGTTGAAAGTTCCGGCATTTTGGGGTATACTATCAGCACAATATTGTATTTGGAGGTTTTCCAACATGATCGAGATCACGAAAGACACCATTATCGGTGATATTCTGGACGTTGCGCCCCAGACCGCGCCCATCTTCCTGTCCATTGGTATGCACTGCCTGGGCTGCCCGTCCTCCCGCGGCGAGACGGTGGAGGAGGCCTGCGCCGTTCACGGCATCGATGTGGACAAGCTGCTGGAGCTGGTGAACGAGGAAGCCAACAAGCCCATCTCGGAGTAAGCAAAAAACAACGCCACGCATGCGCTTGCGTATGCGTGGCCATTTGTATAGGGAAATATGGAGAGACGACTGCAATTACAACCGCGGCTCCAGCTGCTGGCGGACATGACACCGGCGGGCTGCCGTCTGGCAGATATCGGCACGGACCACGGGTATCTGCCGGTGTGGCTGCTGCAAAGGGAGCGTATCCAAAGCGCCATTGCCGCGGACATCGGCGCAGAGCCTCTGGCGCACGCGCGGCGGACTGCGGAGGAATATGGCGTGGAGGGTATCAGCTTCCGCCTGTGTGATGGGCTGGCCAATATCTCTCCGGAGGAAACGGATACAGTGATCATCGCCGGCATGGGCGGAGAGACCATCATCGCCATCCTGGAAAGTGCAATCTGGACGAAGGACGGCGCGCATACGCTGCTGCTTCAACCCATGACAAAGGCCGCAGAGCTGCGCCGATGGCTATCCGTAAATGGGTACGCCTTTACAGATGAGCGGCTGGTGTGGGACAAGAATTATCTGTATCCGGTGCTGCGTGTGAACGGCGGCATTTGTCCGGCGCTGACTGAATTACAGACGCTGACCGGTGTTCTGCTGGACGGCGACCCGCTGTATGCGGACTATCTCACCCAGCACGCCGAAAAGCTGCTTCATATCGCGGAAGGTCTGCGCCGCAGCGGCAGAGAGGACGCTCTGCACCGAGCAGAGGCCGCGGAAGCATTGGCACAGCAGATAGAAGAAAAGAGGAAAACCCTATGACAACGGTACGGGATATCGAACAGTATCTGTACGCCTGGGCACCGCGGGAATTGGCGGAGAGCTGGGACAATGTGGGTCTGCTGGTGGGTGACCCGGAAGCGGAGGTGCGCCGCGTTCTGGTGGCGCTGGACGTAACGCCGCAGGTGGTGGCCGAGGCCATCGAAAAAGACTGCCAGCTGATCGCGGCACACCATCCGGTGATGAACTGTGCATGGCACCAGGTGCAGACAGTCCGCACCGATGACCGGCAGGGAAGGGTACTGACAGAGCTGATACGCCACGGCATCGCCGCCATCTGTATGCACACCAATCTGGACGCGGCGGCCGGTGGCGTCAATGAGGTTTTGGCGCAGAAGCTGGGCCTTTCCGACCTGAAAATGCTGACAGAGGAAAAAATAGGGCGGATCGGCACGTTAAAATGTGAAATACCCCTTGTGGAGTTCACCCATTCTGTGATAGAATTGTTAGGATGTAACGGACTGCGCTATGTGGACGCAGGGCGGCCGGTACACCGGGTGGCGGTGGGCGGCGGCGCCTGCGGCTGCTATATTCCGCAGGCTATCGCCGCAGGCTGCGACACCTTTGTGACCTCCGACCTGAAATATAACGACTTTTTGGGCACGGAGGGGCTAAATTTGATCGATGCGGGTCATTTTCCCACGGAGAATGTGGTGTGTCCCGCACTGCGAGACCGGTTGGCAGAGGCATTCCCCGCAGTCGACGTCTTATGTTCGACCTCGCACAGCCGCGAGATCATCCAATACTGCATAAAGGAGAAGTAAACCATGTCAGGACATTCCAAGTGGCACAATATTCAGAAGACCAAGGGGGCGGCCGACGCCAAGCGCAGCGCCGCATTCACCAAGATCGCCAAGGAGATCATCGTGGCCGTCAAGCAGGGCGGCAGCGGCGACCCCAACAACAACTCCCGCCTGGCCACTGTTATCGCCAAGGCCAAGGCAGCCAATATGCCCAACGACAACATCAAGCGCACCATCGACAAGGCACTGGGTTCCGGCAATACCGATAACTATGAATCTGTCACCTACGAGGGCTACGGCCCCTGCGGCGTTGCTGTCATCGTGGAGGCGCTGACCGACAACCGTCAGCGCACTGCACCCGAGATCCGCCATTATTTTGACAAATTCGGCAAGGGCATGGGTGCTCAGGGTTGCGTCAGCTGGTCCTTTGACCGCAAGGGTGTGATCGTCATTGACAACGAAGAGGGCGAGCTGGACGAGGATACCGTGATGATGGATGCACTGGATGCCGGCGCCGAGGATATGCAGGCCGACGGCCCCGTGTTTGAGATCACCACCGATCCGGACAGCTTCAACGATGTGGTCAAGGCGCTGGAGGAGAAGGGCTATTCCTTCGAGAGTGCGGAGATCGAGATGGTTCCCCAGAACTACATTGTCATGACCAGTGAGGACGATGTCCGCAGCATGACGAAGCTTCTGGATATGCTGGATGACAATGAGGATGTGCAGAACGTCTGGCATAACTGGCAGCAGGATTGATCGGAGAACATACGAAAGGCGGCCTCGCGGCCGCCTTTATCTATGGGGAGAGTGATTATTTGACAATAGAACGGATCGAGCGTGATGGAAAAGCGTGTGCCGCGATACGCGGCACAGAAAAGGTCATCATCGATGCACAGTCTGCGATGGAACTGTATAAAAGAGACAGGGCAGACGCCCTGTCTCTTTGCATATATCACAGTGTCCGGACGCCGTCCATGATGATGGCGCCGGCCAGGGCGGCCATCTCTTCCGGCGTCTCCTTTGCACCGCCGGAGAGCCACTCCAGTGTCAGCGTCAGATTGCCGGAGACAATGAAGGAACAGAAATAGTCCAGACGGTCGCTGCTCCCGGAACAGAACCGGGCCAGGAAGTCACGCAGGAAATAACTGCGTAGGATGCCGCAGATACGCTCGGTATACGCCCGATCGCCATTGGGGCCCAGCAGCACCAAACACAAATCGGCGTTGTCCTGGGCGAAGCGATACAGCTCCGTCAGGTAGGGAAACGCATCGACTTCGCCGGTGGAGTAGGCGTATTTCTTACAGACCAGGATCAAACGCTCGGCCATCTCGTCCTCCAGCCGCTGCAGAAGATCGCTGACGTCCTTATAGTGGATATAGAAGGTCCCGCGGTTGATGTCGGCACGCTCAGCCAACTCGCGGACGGAGATGGATTTGGAGGGCTTCTCAGACATGAGATCCATCAGTGCCTGCCGCAGCTGCCGCTTTGTCTTTCTGACGCGCCGGTCAATACCTCTCTCTTCCATACCAATACCCTCCGCACTCTTTTTGATCTGCCGAATAGTTGACCTTGTGTTGATTTTAGCACAAAAAGGCAGAAAGAACAAGGCTTTTTTACAAAACCGCCTTACTCTTGTGGAAGATCAGGCACTTCTAAACCACGGAGACAGCGCATAGAAATAAGGCAACAGACAGCATTCGGAGGATGGCATTATGATGGAGACAACGTCTATTTATCAGGATATGGCTCAGCGAACCGGCGGCAGCGTGTATATCGGCGTTGTGGGACCGGTCCGCACGGGAAAATCCACCTTTGTCAAACGATTTATGGAGACGCTGGTGCTGCCGCACATCGAAAACAGCTACCGGCGTGACAGGGCACAGGACGAACTGCCGCAAAGCGGCTCTGGGCGCACCATTATGACGGCGGAGCCGAAATTCGTTCCGGAGGAGGCCGTGGAGCTCCGGCTGGCGGAGGGCGCGGCCTTCTCGGTACGGCTGGTAGACTGCGTGGGGTATATGGTGGACTCCGCCGTAGGGCAGTTTGAGGACCTGTCGCCGCGGATGGTGATGACCCCCTGGTTCGATCACGAGATCCCCATGACCGAAGCGGCGGAGATCGGTACCCGCAAGGTCATTACCGACCATGCCACAGTGGGTGTTGTGGTGACCACTGACGGCACGATCACGGATATTCCTCGAGAGGACTACCGCGAGGCGGAGGAACGCGTCATACGAGAATTGCAGGACATCGGCAAGCCCTTCGTGGTGCTGGTAAATTCTGCCCAGCCGGAGGACCCCAGGGCAGCTGCTGCCGCAGCAGAAATACAGACACGCTACGGCGTGACCTGCCGCTGTGTCAACTGCCTGACACTGACGGAGGATGACATCGGCGATATCCTGCGGGATCTGCTGTATCAGTTTCCTTTACGGGAACTGGATGTTTTTCTTCCCGAATGGGTAGATGCGCTGCCGGGTGAACACCCCATCCGCAGCGGACTGTACCAGGAGATCGGCGAGGCTGCATCCCAGCTGACACGTATCTGTGCACTGCCTCCATGCTTGACAGCGCTGTCCCAGGGCGAAAATATTGAGAGCGCGGCAGCCAGCACCATTGATCTGGGCAGCGGCGTGGCACAGGTGGAAATACGGCTGCCGCGGCGTCTGTTCTTTGAAACGCTGAGCCAGCGCAGCGGCTTGCAGGTGGCAGACGACGGCGACCTGATGCAGATCATCGGTGAGCTGGCGGAGGCAAAACGGGAATACGACAAGGTGGCGCCGGCCCTTCGCTCCGCCAGGGAAACCGGTTATGGCATCGTAATGCCTGGCGTGGAGGAGCTGAATCTGGAGGACCCGGAGATCGTGCGGCAGGGAGGACGCTACGGCGTGCGGATGCGGGCCAGCGCGCCGTCTATCCATCTGATCCGTGCGGACATCGAAACGACGGTTTCCCCCATCGTAGGCAACGAGAAGCAGTCAGAGGACATGGTAAACTATCTGCTGCAGGAATTCGAGGGCGATACGGGAAAGCTGTGGCAGTCCAACATCTTCGGCCGCAGCTTCCACGAGATCGTAGGAGAGGACCTGCAGGCAAAGCTGAAGCGTATGCCGGCAGACGCTCAGGCAAAGCTGCGCCAGGCGCTGGAACGCATAATCAACGAGGGCGGCGGCGGACTTATCTGCATTATTCTGTAACACCGGATATATTCTCCATAACAGAGCAGCCGGGCAAACGCCTGGTTGCTCTGTTTAAGGCGGTATATCATAAGAAACTGCACGTTTACAAAGTTTGAAACGTATGGAACATTTGGTTTAGATTTCATTGTTTTTTGAATTTTTCGGTAGAAAAACAGGTGTAAAACCTCAATTATTGTGAAATATTTTTTACTTTTATAGTGACAAATTTATGTAAGCTGGTATAATGTACTTGGAACAAATACGGCCGCCCCGGGCGGTGGAACAAAGGAAGGACAATCACATGGGAATCAAGATCGGTATCAACGGCTTCGGCCGTATCGGACGGGTGGTGCTGCGTATACTTGCGGACGATCCGGAGCGCTTCGAGGTATGCGGCATCAATCTGCGGAAGGCGGACGTGGACTACATGGTCTATCTGCTGAAATATGACTCCGTGTTCCGGAATTTCCCCGGAATTGTGGAGCACGCCGGCGGTGACCTGATCGTCAACGGCCGCAAGATCAAAGTATACAGCGAGTCCGATGCCGCCATGATCAACTGGGCAGACTGCGGCGCGGAGTACATCATCGAGTCCACCGGTGCCAACAACACCACCGATAAGGCCTCCCGCCATTTCAAGGGCGGCGCCAAGAAGGTCATCCTGACGGCCCCCGCCAAGGACGATGCCACCCCTACCTTTGTCTTCGGCGTCAACAGTGATGAATACCGCAGCGACATGAAGGTCATCTCCAATGCAAGCTGCACCACAAACTGCCTTGCGCCGCTGGCCTATGTCATCCACAAGGAGTTCGGTATCGAGCAGTCCCTGATGTCCACCATCCACGCATCCACCGCCAAGCAGAAGGCCGTGGACAGCCGCGGCGGCAGTGACTGGCGTACAGGCCGTTCCATCCTCAACAACATCATCCCGACTACCACCGGTGCGGCCAAGGCTGTTGGACGCGTGATCCCCTCCCTGAAGGGCAAGATGACCGGCATGGCCTTCCGCGTACCCACCGCAGACGTATCCGTGGTGGACCTGACGGCGCGGCTCAGCAAGACGGCATCGTATGCGGACATCTGCTACGAGGTCAAGCACGCCTCCGAGACGTATATGAAGGATATTATCGGCTATACACGCGACCAGGTGGTATCCACCGACCTGATCGGCAATCCCTGCCCCTGCATTTTTGACGAGACTGCGGGTATTTCTCTGGATCAGGACTTCGTGAAGCTCATCGCCTGGTATGACAACGAGTGGGGTTACAGCAACATGGTGGTGCGTATGCTGGAGCATATGCACACCGTGGACGAAGCGGACGCCTTTGTGGCGCAGGAATAAGCGGCATATATACGATCTCCCCCGGCCCTGCCGGGGGAGATTTCTTGCGTCCGTACCCTTGTCAAGCGGTTCGCCGCGTGGTATGATAGCACCAGTAGGAAAGGTGGATAGGGAGGAGGACATATATGCTTTTGGCCATCGATATCGGCAATTCAAATATTTCCGTAGGGCTGTTTGACCGGGAGAAAACGCTGAAATTTCTGGCATCCATTGACACAGACAGCCGCAAGACAGCGGACCAGATCAGCATCGATCTGATGAATTTGTTTACACTGTACGGCTGTGATATCCACGATGTCAGCGGGGCGATCTTATCCAGCGTGGTACCGCCTATGAACTTCATGATGGAAAAGGCGCTGACGCGCCTTCTGGGCAAGCCACCCATGGTGGTGGGCGCCGGCATCAAGACCGGGCTGAACATCCGCATGGAATTCAACAGCCAGCAGCTGGGCGCGGACATTGTGGCTAACGCGGTATCGGCATTGGAAAAATACCCGGTGCCCATCATCATGATCGATATGGGTACCGCCACTATCATCTCCTACATCTCAGAGAAGCGCACCTACGAGGGCGGACTGATGTTCCCCGGCGTGCGGCTGTCGCTGGATGCGCTGTCCCATCATACGGCGCAGCTGCCCAATATCTCGCTGGAGCACCCCCGGCAGCTCATCGGCAAAAACACCGAGGACTGTATGCGAAGCGGTATCGTCTACGGCACTGCCGCCATGCTGGATGGGGTCATCGACCGTATCCGTGAGACGCTGGGCGGGGCAGAGCCCTCTATCGTGGCCACCGGCCCCAACGCACCGGTGATCGCCCGATACTGCCGCAACCACGTGGTGTACGACAAATATCTGCTGATGGAGGGACTGTACGCCATCTATCAGAAAAATGCAAAATGACATACGCGCCCTCCGGCGATACCGGAGGGCGTACCTTTATGTAAAAACAGCTGGAAAGCAAAAATACTTTCCAGCTGTTTATGCATAACGTTTTTACTTAGCAAGCACCTTTTTCAGCTTGACAAAGCGGGGCAGGGAGTCCTGCTTGGGCAGCTCCGGCTCACCCTGGATCAGCGGCAGCGCATACTCGATGAACTGGTGGTTCACGCCATTGCCCTCCTCATTGATCCACTCGCGGGGAATTTTCTTTTCCACGTTGGCGACCTCCACCAGCGGAACGAGCTTGGTGCGGCAGGCATACTTCCCGTTCTGGATACCGCGCTCAAAGCCGATCATGCGGCCGTTGATGCCGTTGACCGCGTTCTCCACGGCCACCTTGCCGGCCATGTAGGACTCTTCGATATCCGTCTCGCTGGCCAGATGGGCGGCGCAGCGCTGAAGCAGGTTCAGCTCGATGCCTCGGACCTTGGCGCCGGTCTCCTCCTTCAGCACTTCGGCCAGAATAGTGGCCAGACCACCCAGCTGGGCGTGGCCGAAGCCGTCGTTGGCGGCCACCTTGGCCTCGGAGACGAAGCCGCCGTCCTCATAATGGATACCCTCAGACACGGCCACAATGCAATTCCCAGTAGCATTGTAGACCTTCTTGACGTCTTCGATGAATTTGGGCATACTGAAATCCGTCTCAGGCAGATAGATCAGATCCGGACCTGCGCCGTATTCGCTGGCCAGGGCGGAAGCTGCGGCCAGCCAGCCGGCGTGACGGCCCATGATCTCCACCACCACGATCATGCCCTTGTCGTACACGTGTGCGTCCTGATAGACCTCCATAATGGAGGTAGCGATGTACTTGGCGGCAGAGGCGTAGCCGGGGCAATGATCCGTGCCGAACAGATCGTTGTCAATGGTCTTGGGTACGCCCATAACGCGGCACTCGTAGCCCACAGACTGCATATACTGGTTGATCTTATTGCAGGTGTCCATGGAGTCGTTGCCGCCGTTATAGAAGAAATAGCGTACATCGTGCTTCTTGAAGACCTCAAGGATGCGCTTGTAGTCCGTATCATCCAGCTCCGGATCGGCGATCTTATAGCGGCAGGAGCCCAGTGCGGAGGAGGGGGTATACTTCAGCAGGCGCAGCTCCTCGGGATCCTCCTGCCCCATGTCGAACAGCCGATCGTTAAGTACACCCATGATGCCGTGCTCGGCACCCAGCACCTGGGTAATGGCGCCGGACTTCAGCGCCGTGTCGATCACGCCGTAGGCACTGGCATTGATAACGGAAGTGGGGCCGCCGGATTGACCGATAATACACGCGCCGCGCAGTTCTTTCATATTCGCATACCTCCAAAAGCGGAATTTTTGTGTTTACAACGGGTATTTTACCATGTAGAATAGCCGTTGTAAACAGTTTGTGCTTGCAAATCCGGAAAAATATGATACAATAGGAACGTTCCATACAACAGGTGCATACTTGCAAAATTTATCATAAAGGAGACTTTGACATGGCACTGGTAACTTCCAAGGAAATGTTCGCCAAGGCTTATGATGGCGGCTACGCCATCGGCGCGTTCAACGTCAACAACATGGAGATCGTACAGGGCATCACCGAGGCCTGCCAGGAGGAGCACGCTCCCGTGATCCTGCAGGTCAGCAAGGGCGCCCGCGCCTACGCCAACCACACCTATCTGGTGAAGCTGGTGGAGGCGGCGGTAGCGACCTGCCCCGATATCCCCATCGTGCTGCATCTGGATCACGGCCCCGACTTTGAGACCTGCAAGAGCTGCATCGACGGCGGCTTCACCTCCGTGATGATCGACGCCTCCTCCAAGCCCTTTGCCGAGAACATCGAGATCACCCGCAAGGTGGTGGAGTATGCCCATGACCACGGTGTCGTCGTGGAAGCGGAACTGGGTACGCTGGCCGGTATCGAGGATGACGTGAAGGTGGCTGACCACGCCGCGTCCTACACCCGTCCCGAGGAGGTGGAGGAATTCGTATCCAAGACCGGCTGCGACTCCCTGGCCATTGCCATCGGCACCAGCCACGGCGCGTATAAGTTCAAGCCCGAGCAGTGCACCGTCAACGAGAAGGGCATCCTGGTGCCGCCTCCCCTGCGCTTCGACGTGCTGGAGGAGGTCAGCAAGCGCCTGCCCGGTTTCCCCATCGTGCTGCACGGCTCCTCCTCCGTACCGCAGGAGTATGTGAAGATGATCAACGAGCACGGCGGCAAGATGCCCAACGCCATCGGCGTACCCGAGGAGCAGCTGCGTCAGGCCGCCCGTCTGTCCGTCTGCAAGATCAACATCGACTCCGATCTGCGTCTGGCCATGACCGGCACTATCCGGCAGTTCATGGACGAGCACCCCGACAAGTTCGATCCCCGCGAGTATCTGAAGCCCGCCCGCGCCAACATCAAGGAGCTGGTACGCCACAAGCTGGTGGACGTGCTGGGCTGCGCTGGCAAGGCGTAAACAGCCGCATAAAAAAATCTCCCGGCTCCGCAGAGCCGGGGGATTTTTTTAGTTGTATGCGCTGTCAAGTAAGCACCATATTGTTATACGATCTCCACCACGCGCCAATAGCCGTCACCGTATTTTTCCAGTTTCCAGAGTACGATATGGTCTATTGCGCCCGTGCTGGCGCATGTGCTGAGGTCATCTGTCTTATCAAAGCGCTGGTATCCGTATTTGACCCACATTTTCCCGGAATCTCCGCTGAAATGTGCCGACAGCAGGTCGATGTGATAGATGGTCAGCATTTTGCCGGCGTCCATCTCCGGAACGCAGTAACGTACCAGCGCGCCCATGGCATAGGCAGCCTCGTCCCTCGGCATTGCCAGAACATCGTTGTATATTTCCTCCTCTGAATACTCAAATACGATGTGTACGTTGCTCAGAACAGCTTCTGCCTTGTCCTGGTCGGAATAATCTCCCTTGAACAGCAGCGCCATGCGGTCGCTGAAGGTATACTGTTCGGCAGCGCTGATGGCCGCCAGATAGTCGATGGAGTTGATCCGCAGCATCAGCGTCACCAGCAGCACCACCGCCGCGGTGATGGCGATGGCGCACCAGGTCTGCTTCCGCAGCTTCTTTTTCAGCGTCCGCAGAACGCCGGCTTCACCGGTGCGTTGCTCCGTGTCCGCGTCAGTGGGAGCGGACGGCTCTTCACCGGCGGACAGTGCGCGGCATTCTTCGCATGTATCCAGATGCTCTTTGACAAAGGCGGCGCTGTCCTCGCTGAGCATGCCCTCCGCATACAGCGGCAGCAGGTCGCGGACGATACTGCATTCATTTTTCATTGTTGCTGTCCTCCAATCTGTTTTTTATCATGTTTCTGGCACGGTGGTAGGTGACGCATGCCCAGTTATCCGACTTGGCGAACAATTCACCGATCTGCTTATAAGACAGTTCGGCGTATACCCGCCACATGAACACCTCCCGGTATGGCTCCGGCAGGTCATGCAGAATGGCCTGTATCTGCCGGGCTTCCTCCCGTGCGCCGATCAGCTCCTCGGGAGTATCCGCACTGCCCACAGACTCCGGCAGTTCTTCCAGCGGAGTGGTATGCTTTTCCTTCCGCAGATAGGTATAATAGCAGTTCTTGGCGATCTGGCACAGCCATACCCGCATGTCGCAGCTGCCCCGGAATTTTCCGATGGATCGCAGTGCCTTGAAGAATGTGTCGCTGGTGATCTCCTCAGCCACATGCTCGCTGCCGGATAGCTTCAGAATATAGCGGTATACATCCCGGAAGTACAGGTCATAGACCTGCTCAAATTCCATCTGCTGCCACCTCCTTTGTCTATATGACGCGCGGCTCGGCGGAATCTTACAAATTATTTCGATTATTTTGGACAGCGAAAGCGGCGGCGCGGATGATATCCGTGCCGCCGCTGATAACAACAGCTGTAAATTATATCTACTTTACAGGGTTTCCTTGATTTTGACCGCGACCTGATCGGCGGTCAGGCCGTACTCACGCAGCACGTCGACAGCCTTACCGGACTGACCGAACCGGTCGTTGACGCCGATCTTGCGGAATTTGCAGCAGACCTTGCCCATCAGTACATCGGCCACAGCGTCACCCAGACCTCCGATGACGCTGTGCTCCTCCACGGTAATGACATTGCCGCACTTTTCGGCGTACTTCGTCACGCACTCCGCGTCAATGGGCTTGATGGTGTGTACGTTGATGACGCTGATCTCGATACCCTCGGCGGAGAGCAGCTTGGCGGCCTCTATCGCCTTGTTGACCATCAGACCGCAGGCGAACACCGCCGCGTCCTTGCCCTCGCGCAGCACATTGGCCTTGCCGATCTCAAAGGGATAGTCCTCCTCGAATACCGGGGTGGCCAAACGCGCCAGACGCATATAGGCGGGACCCTGAAACTCCGCCAGGGCAAAGGTGGCCTTCTTTGCCTCATTGGCGTCAGCAGGGACGATGACGGTCATGCCGGGGATCAGCCGCATAAGACCGATGTCCTCGATGGCCTGGTGGCTGCCGCCGTCCTCGCCCACAGACACGCCGGCGTGGGAGCAGCAGATCTTCACATTAAATCTGGGATAGGCGATGGTGTTGCGGATCTGCTCATAGGCGCGCCCAGCGCCGAACATGGCGAAGGTGGAGCAGAAGGGGACAAGCCCCATAGTGGACAAACCGGCGCCGATATTCATCATATTGGCCTCGGCGATGCCGCAGTCGAAGAAGCGCTCGGGATGCGCCGCCTTGAAATACTTGGTCATAGTGGCACCAGCCAGGTCGGCATCCAGCACCACGACGTTCTTATTCTGTTCACCCAGCTCTACCAGCGCCTTGCCGTAGGCTTCACGGGTGGCGATCTTTTCACTCATGGCTCAGTCCTCCAATTCCTTCAATGCCTGCTGCCGCTGTTCCTCGTTGGGCGCCTTGCCGTGCCAGCCCACCTGGCCTTCCATGAAGGATACGCCCTTGCCCTTTACCGTGTGGGCCAAGATCGCCTTGGGCCTGCCGGGCGTCACAGGCGCGCCCAGCGCTGCCTCAATGGCGTCCAGGTCATGACCGTCGATCTCGTGCAGATCAAAGCCAAAGGCCCGCAGCTTGGCGGGCATATCGCCCAGGGACATGACCTCGTCGTTGCTGCCGTCGATCTGCAGGCCATTGTTGTCCACGATCACGGTCAGGTTGTCCAGCTTATAGTGGGCAGCGGACATGAGGGCCTCCCAGATCTGGCCCTCCTGACACTCGCCGTCGCCCAGCAGCGTAAACACCTTGGTGTCCTTGCCCTGCACCTTGGCGCCCAGCGCCATACCCACGGCAATAGAGCAGCCCTGACCCAGGGAGCCGGTGGAGGCGTCCACACCTGGGACCTTCTTGCAGTCCGGGTGGCCCTGCAGGATGCTGTGCAGCTGCCGGAAGTTCTTAAACTCATCGCGGCTGATAAAGCCCAACTCTGCCAGAACCGCGTAGTAACAGGGGGCAGCGTGGCCCTTGCTGAGTACAAAACGGTCACGGTCCGCCCAGTGCGGATTTTTGGGGTCGATACGCATATGGTTATAGAATACACTGGCCACCAGCTCCACCGCGGACAGGGAGCCGCCGGGATGACCGCTGCCGGCGTTGGCGGTCATGTTGATGATGTCCCGGCGCATCTGACGGCACACGCCGGACAATTCTGCTTTATTCATGGGAAACCTCCATTCCATGTTCTTCTGACCTAATAGGATATAGTATTTCCCATATAAAGTCAATGCAGGGCGACAGAAAAGTCACAGAAAAGTAACGGAAAATATCACATCAGCAGGGGAAGGCACATACAATAGGGCGGAGGGATGCCAGATGCTTTTTCGTCCGTATGACAGACTGGAGGCCGTGAGCTATGCCCATCGCTGGGCCTACGGCCGCAATCCGGCCTTTTACGATTATGAGGAGATCGGCGGTGACTGCACCAACTATGCCTCACAGTGCATCTACGCCGGTACCGGTGTAATGAACTATACACCTACCTTCGGCTGGTACTATATCAACAGCAATGACAAATCGCCCTCCTGGACGGGTGTTGAATTTCTGCGTGACTTTCTGGTGCGTGAGGAACGCTCTGCCGGGCCGGTAGCCCAGGAGACGCAGGACCTCTCCCGGGCACGGCTGGGAGATGTGATACAGTTAAGGTTCAGCGGGGATGCATTCCAGCATTCACCGGTGGTGGTACAGCCCAACTCTGACGGTGATCCGGCCAAAATACTGGTAGCCGCCCACAGCGCGGATGTGGATTGGCGGCCGCTGAACACCTACGACTATCAGGCGTACCGGGTCCTGCACATACTGGGTGCATTTGTGCCGTGAATGAACATCCCCCGGGGAAGCCTGGGGGATGTCGTACAATAAGCTGTCCCCGGCTCTGCCGGGGACAGCTTATTGTTGCGGCACTATTTATCAAAGGATGGGTTCATAAAATATACGTTCTTTTCGTTCAGCCGGTCTTTGGCCAAGCGCAGACCTTCACCGAAGCGTACAAGATGGAAATAACAAGCCTTCAAATGCGCCATTCGATCTTGATGGAATCGCTGGTCGCATAGATGACACGGATGAGCTGATCTACCGTCTGTCGCTTATCGTCAAAGCTCAGTTCATCCCACATGGTCAGATGATTGCTGATCTCCGTGTAGTCTGCCTCCTTGTGCAGCTTCAGTTCAGAGATGCGTTTCATCAGCTCTTGCTTTTTCCCGTCCAGCTCCTTGATGCGTCCGCTGATATAGCGGAACATGGTATCGTCTGCAGCCGACAAACGCTCCATCAAGGCGGCGATCTCACTTTCGGCTTGCGTGAGTTGGATGCTCAACGCAGTCAATTCAGGGTTAATGCGATTTCCTTTACACCGTCTGAGTTTTCTGAATTGTGCCAACTTTTTTCGCATCTCATCATAGATGAATTGCTCAAACTCGTCCGTGTAGATCGTTCCGGGACCCGCACAGGCTTTGGCGTTCATTTTGTTGGAGCAGAGGAGGTATCTGGAGCGGGTGGTCGAATAGTGCTTATCCACCAGCGCGTATCCGCAGATGCCGCATTTGATCTTTCCCGCCAGCCATGTGTTCTTGGCTTTCTGATACGGCTTGATCTGCTGTGCTTCCAGACACTTGGCACGGCATTTCAGCCACAGGTCGGCGGGAATGATCCCCTCGTGCGGCGCCAGCACCAGATGATTGCCCTCCAGATTCATCTGCTTGCGGCCGGTGGAATCCTTTCCTCTGTAGTAGTAGCACCCGTTTGTTCCAATAAAATCGCCTGGGTCGTTTGCCATGATGGCGCCTTGATCCCGATAGAACTCATAGACGGATAGATCCGAGCGAACGTAAATGGGATTTCGCAGAACGTCTGCAAGGCGCGTGCGTCCCCATGGCTTTCCATTTTTGAGAATGCCGTGGCTCTGGAAGTAGCGGATGATGTCGCCGTAAGAGCATTCCGGCTTGGAATAAAGCTCATAGATCAAACGCACCTGCTCTGCTTCTTCCGTGTTGATCTCATACATGGACGTCTTGACACCATCAATGGTTGTCGGGATCAGCCGGAATCCATACGGAACTCTGCCGCCCATATAGAAGCTCTTTTGACTGCGAGAGTAGTAGGCGTCAGCCACGCGCTTTTGAATAGTTTCTCGTTCCAACTGCGCGAATACAATGCAGATGTTGAGCATGGCACGTCCCATCGGGGAAGATGTATCGAATTTCTCTGTTGTGGACACAAACTCGACCTTGTGTGTTCCAAACTGCTCCATCATATTGGAGAAGTCGAGAATGGAACGACTGATGCGGTCCAGCTTGTAAACAACGACCTTACGGATTACTCCGCTTTCAATGTCATTCATCATTTCCGCAAAGGCTGGGCGGTCTGTATTCTTCCCGCTGTAACCTCTGTCGGTATAAACCTTGTACTGTTCACCTCTCATTTCGTATTGGCAGAACTCAATCTGGCTTTCGATGGAAATGCTATCGGCTCTGTCAACGGATTGTCTTGCGTATATTGCATTCATTTTGTAGCTCCTTTCTCATAGAAAAGAGCTGCTGACAGGTACATCATACCGCAGCAGCTTCTAAATAGCTATTATTTTCCTGTTGTTTTTCGTATTTGATAAAAATCTCGAAAAGGCCCTCTTCAATACATCGCCGCTGCTCCATGCACTCTTCAGCGGTAAGTTGAGGGGAGAGGTTTTCAATTCGAATCATGGCTTTTCTGCCGGAAACGATATGCGCATCACTGTCGTAAGTGAAGGGGCGGACAATAATAACGATCACCTCCCTTGGGTGCTATCACTCTATTTATAAAAAACTCGTCCTATGCAAAAGAGACAGACCCAATCGGTCTGTCTCTTTCATTGGTATAATTCATGGCAGGGAAGTATGGATCACCTACATGCCTCCCATCGTTTGCTCATGCTGCTGCTTTTTCTGTTCTTCCCGCGCGGCGTGTTCATCCAATTTTTCTTTCACCGCCAGAGCCGCGCCCGCGGCGAAGCCGATCACCGCGCCGAAGTTTTCAGCGGCGATCTTCGCCTCCATGCGCCGCCGCTTTTCCTCGGCGTCCTCATCCTCATCCATCAATGTCCCCACGGCAGCCAGCCCGGCCACGGCGGGGATCAGAGGAACAGGCCGCGGATCGCCGCCGCGCCATACCAACCCGCCAGTGCCGCCGTGCCAAGGATCAGCACCAGCATGATCCACTTGAGGGCCACCAGCAGGCTGAAATCCGGGAGCCAGTCGATCCACTTGGAGGAATATTTCTCGCTCAGATTCCCAACCCGTTCCAGCAGTCTGTTCATCTCTGTCAGCGATTTCTGCATCTCCGTGAGCGACTTCTGCACCGGTGTCAGGTCGATGTGTGCTCTCAGACCGGGGATTGCTTTCCGAATTTCCTCCAGTTCCCAGTTTATTCCGTCTGCCTGCTCCGTCAGCTTGTCCATCGCCTGCGGCAGCTCGCACTGAATCACAATGGGCTGGATCGGTTGCGCTGTTTGCTGCGGTGCGCTGTTCGGCTGATTCATCCGCTTCAATTCCTCCATCGGTTTCCGCCGCTCGACGGAGTTTTCTCTTGACGAGCTCTGCCCGTATTCTGAATTTATGCTCCATGGCCTCCTTGCAATACTTTTCTTCGTGTAGTTTGCTGTCGCGGCACCTCATGCCGTCCGGTGTGGTGTAGGTGATGTACTTGCGGCTGCTCTCCCAGCGCACCTGATAGCCCTCGGATTCCATCAGAGAAACGAAGGCGTCCTTGCCGGTGGCGTATTTCATGCACGCATCAATGGTGTTCATGAGCCGCAGCTTCCAGCTTTGACCCTTCAGTGCCGTGTGATATTCCGCGCCGCTCATGCCGCGGGCCTGCTGTGTGGTCGGCTCAAAGACCGGCAGGCCCATTTCCAGACAGATCATGTCATTGCGCCGCATCAGCTCTTGAATCTGCTCCTTCGCCATGTGCAGCTTTTTGCCGCTCTCAAAGTTGACGGAGTTGATGACGCAGTGGGAGTGGATGTGCTCCCGGTCTACATGGGTGCAGACCAGCACCTCGCAGCCGTCGAAGTATTCCGCCAGCCGCCGCGCGGCTTCGTGGGCCTGCCGGGGATCGACCGCCGCGCCTTTCGGAAAGCTCTGTACCATGTGGTAGAACATCACGCCGCCGTCCTTGTGGTAGAGCAGCTTCGTGTTCAGGAAATCGTCGTAGACGCTCTGCGGCTGGCAGTTGATGCCGCTGACGAGCGGCGCGCCCTCCC
>ERZ780168.847-NODE-847-length-35652-cov-4.664803_pt1 | contig 35652 bp, 30 predicted proteins | sample MGYA00510981_ERZ780168 | MGnify/ENA primary metagenome ERZ780168 (study PRJEB29588, sample SAMEA2158769) | human gut metagenome | biome: human gut; feature: human-associated habitat; material: faeces | place: Denmark | collected 2008/2010 ...
GAATATGGCTGGTGGTACATTACAAACGGCGCATTGGATTTGGGCTATACGGGAATGGCTTGTAATGAATACAATTGGTGGTATATGACCAATGGTGCGTTAGATTTAAGTTATACTGGACTTGCAGTCAATGAATATGGCTGGTGGTATATGACAAACGGCTGTCTGGATTTGACATATAATGGAACAGCAGATAATCAGTATGGCACGTGGAATGTCGTCAATGGTCATGTAGAGGTTTAACATTTGACAAGCAAATAATCACAAAATTAAGAACCCGGTTTATCAGAGAAAATTTGATAAACCGGGTTTTACTATTTGTAATTGCATATGGTTTTATATTTTGCATAGCAATTGTACATAATATGAGGACTTTTGTCGAAAGATTCTGCAATTTTTACACGATATTTATTTTTCATTCACACAGGATTGTGGTATACTAAAGTAAAAAACAACACGGGAAAGGTAAGAAATGGCAAAGAAAAATAAAATAAAGAACTGGGTCATTCCGGGTGCAGTCGGAGGTGTGGTCATTATTCTGACAGCTGCTTCCATCGTTTCCGGTTCTATACAGCAAAAAAAGGAAAAAGAAAGCAATGCGGCGAGTGTCAGCGTAGACCGGATTAAGTTAAAAGATGATTCGGCGCAGGCACAGCAGATGAGCAATACAGAAACAGAAGTAGAGATTGAATTTGAAGACTGTGCCGTTCCGGTAGGCACGCAGCTAAAGATGACAGCATTGGTTGTTCCCGAAAATACGGACCAGGCACTGATCTGGAGCAGTTCGGATACATCGGTTGCAGAGATTGACAAAGAGGGAATTCTTACAGTCAAAGCAGTGGGAACAACCGTTGTAACAGCAACAGTCGGTACCGTTTCGGATTCTGTTGTGATTGAAGGAATTGAAAATGTCGCACAGGGGTCTAAAAATAATCTTCCGGTCTATACCGGTACAACACTGGCGAAAAGCAATGCTTCATCAGGAAACAACAATACATCGGGCAGCAGTCTGTCCGGCGGCGGTTCTTCAACAGGCAGTGGAAGCACCGACGGAAGCGGACGAACCGGTGGAACAGGTACAACAGGCGGCAGTTCTTATACCGGCGGCTCAGATAACAGCGGTTCATACGACGGCGGTTCCAGTGATTCGGATTCGGACGGCGGAGATGATTCCGGCAGTTTTGATGATGGTTCGGACAGCGGCTCAGGGTCCGGTGGTTCTTCCTCCAACAGTAATTCCGGAAGTTCAGAAAATAACGGCAGCAATAATAACGGAGGTAACGGTAATTCCTCAAACAACAGCAACAGCGGCAGTAACACCAGTTCCGGTGATAACAGCGGCAGCATTTCAGACGGACTTTCAGGAATCGGATTTACACAGCGTTATTCCAATGTTTATGTATGCGAAGAAAATGATACATATTATGGAGAAATCATTACACAGCCGAATGTAACCATTATCTATATCAAGCAGAGAAGCGGCACATTTGACAGCAGGATTCAGACGGTGCTTGCCAGACTGCTTCCAGATGAGTATGGACAGGTGTGGAGCAATTATCTTTCTGCTAATACAGACAGAACTTTTACGGCAGAGGGCAGACGGGTACGAATTGTTGTAGCCCCGAATGGCGGTCACTCGCAAATAGTAATATACAATTAGACAAAAATATGATATGCTTACACTAATATGACTTGCAGTGAGGTGAATTAATTGCTGAATGAAAATAAGATTAAAATGATGACGAAAATGGCAATTTATGAAAAAAACGAAGGCAGGCAGATGATTAAAAATTCCCGCTATTTTAAGGGGGATTATGTAGCGTTTGGCGTACTCCGTACATTAATTGCAACAACATTTGCATATATAATCATGGTGATACTGTATGTGTTATGCAACCTTGAAAAACTGGTTGCCGACATTAATTCGCTCGATTATGCGGCAGTGGGAAAAAGACTGGGAATATATTATATCCTGATGTTAATTGTATATACCATCATTGCGGCAATGGTTTATGCCTATCAGTATAATCATTCGCGGAAAGGTCTGAAAAAGTATTTTTCAAGACTGAACAAGCTGGAACGTTTTTACGACAGCCAGAGAAAGAAAAAATAGTATTGGAGGACTCACATGGTTTTTTTACTGGAATTAAAGGAAGGATTTAAGAAATTCTATAATAAATACGATACGTATCTGGTTCCGGCAGTACGGTTTGTGATGGCATTGGTTTCTTTTCTGATGCTCAATGCAAGCATCGGATATATGTCAAAGCTGAAAAATCCGCTGATAGCCGTGGCAATGGCAGTATTGTGTGCCTTTCTTCCAAATGGATTTATGATATTTTTCTTATCGGTATTTATGTTGGTTCATTTATATGCGATTTCTGCGGAATTTGCATTGATTGTACTGGGAATCGTGCTTTTAATGTATCTGCTGTATTACCGTTTTACACCGAAGCAGGGGTATCTTTTAGTGATTACGGTACTGCTTTGCTGGATAAAAATGCCGTACCTGCTTCCAATTGCGGCGGGGCTGTGCTTTAACGCATTCGCCATGATTCCGGCGGCATTTGGTGTGATTATTTTTTACATTATTAAGACAGCCAGTGAATATGAAACGGCACTGACGACAAAGTCAGTCAATGACAGTATGCAGCAGATTTCGTATATTGTAGAAAGTCTGTTTAATAATAAAGAAATGATTCTGTTTGTAATTGCAATGGTTGTTACGATTACGGCAGTATATGCAGTCAGACGGCTAAAGATTGATAATGCGTGGACCTATGCCATTGCGGCAGGGATTGTGGTACAGTTTATCGTACTGCTTGCAGGAATTTTAGTGACAGGTGCCAAAATCAATCTGATTCTGATGATTGTGGGAACCGTGCTTGGCGGGGTTGTAGGGTATCTGTGCCAGATTTTGTTTTTCAGTGTGGATTATTCCAGAACGGAATACGTACAGTATGAAGATGATGAGTACTATTATTACGTAAAAGCTGTTCCGAAAATTAATATTGTCAATGCCGAAGTCAAGGTCAAGCAGATTAATGCGAGAAAGACGAAAAAGGCGCATGACATCAGTGATATGACTTCATCAGAACAGGATGACGAAAATATTTAAAAAAGCTATAAGCGGTAAAATGAGTAAAGACCGGAAGGAACAGAAATGAGGTGAGTATGTGACAGCATGGAATAATTTTTTCAGCGATTATTTATCAAAATTATATATTCCACGGATTGGGTGGACAGATGTCATTGAGATTATCATTATTGCAGTGGTACTGTATAACATTCTGGTGTGGATTAAAAATACAAAAGCATGGGCGCTGCTCAAGGGAATTATCATTGTAGTATTATTTGCGCTGTTTGCATATATACTGAATTTAAAGACAATTCTCTGGATTGCGGGAAAAACCATCAGTGTCGGCATTATTGCGCTGGTGATTATCTTCCAGCCGGAGCTTCGGCGTGCGTTAGAGCAGCTCGGGCGCAAAAAACTGGTTGTCGGACTGTTTAACTTTGGTGAAGGCAGGGAAAAGGGTGAACGCTTCAGCAGCAAAACAGCCGATGAGATTGTCCGTGCCGCTTATGAAATGGGAGCGGTGCGGACTGGTGCATTAATCGTTATCGAGCAGGATATGGTTCTGGAGGAATATGTCCGCACCGGTATCGAGGTAGACGGTGTTGTAACAAGCCAGCTGCTCATTAATATATTTGAACATAATACACCGTTGCATGACGGCGCGGTAATTGTGCGGGGCAACAGAGTAGTAGCGGCAACGTGTTATCTTCCGCTGTCAGATAATTCAAACTTAAGTAAGGAACTGGGAACCAGACACCGTGCGGGTGTCGGCATCAGTGAAGGCACCGACAGCTTTACAATTATTGTATCAGAAGAAACCGGTGCAGTATCCGTGGCGGTGGGCGGTTCAATTATCCGCGACATTGACAGGGATTCTTTAAGAAATAAGCTGGAGTATCTGCGCAAGAAAACAGTAGATGTCAAGTCGTTTAAGATTTGGAGAGGAAGGTTGAAAAATGAAAGAAAAGATATTTAGAAATTTCAGCCTGAAAATCCTGTCAGCTTTATGCGCAATTGTATTGTGGACGATTATTGTCAATATTTACGACCCGACCATGGGGGTGACAATCAGTACCGTTCCGGTGCAGCTGATTAATACAGAAAGTCTTACGGATAAGGGCTATACGTATGAGATTACAGATGGCAGTAAAATTTCGGTTTATGTAAGCGGACCTAAAAGTGTTATCACGGATATTAAAGCGGCAGATATTGTAGCTACGGCAGATTTAAGCAGGATTACGGCATTTGCCGATTATGCCGATATTGATGTAAAGGTTGTCAAAGACGGCAAAACGCTGACCAATGTCGAAGTAACGCCAAAGACAACAGCGGTTAAGCTGGATATTGAAAACAGGGTAACACAGCAGTTTGATGTTGGCATGGAAGTCAACGGTACGGAAGCGGAAGGCTATGTAGTCACGAAACAGTCCGTATCGCCCTCGACCATCAAGATTACCGGTTCATCAACCACCATTGCAAAGATTGCGCAGGTTAAAGCCATCTGCGACATCAGCAATGCACAGGATAATATCCAGAGTGTTGTACCGATTGTTTTATACGATACGGACGGCAATGTAATTGATGATCCGCAGCTTGAACTGTCAAAGAGTGAAGTGGAATATACGGCAAGTGTCAAAAAGTCTAAAACCGTACCGTTAAAATATTCTGTTTCGGGTGAACCGGCGGACGGTTATAGCGTTCATAAGGTACAAAGTTCCGCAGACCAGATTACGATTTCGGGAGAGACAAAGGTTTTAGACCAGATTACACAGATTACGATACCTTCCGACCAGTTAAAGGTGACAGGGTTAAGCAGTGATAAGACATTTCGTCTGTGGATGGAAGATTTTGTGCCGTCTGATGTGAGTGTGGTATCGGATTCGGTTGTTTCCATTACGGTAAAGATTTCCGATGTACACAGCAGGGAATTTACGGTGAAGACATCTGATATTACATTTTCCGGTTTATCATCAGGTCTGGAAGCGGCAATTACCGATCAGGATACCATTCATGTAATACTGACAGGTTCAGATGAAGCACTGGCAGCAGCACAGGCATCGGATATCAAAGCTACGGTGAATCTGACAGGCTTAAAAGAAGGAACATATACATTATCGATACAGTTTCAGCTGCCGGGCGGCTGCAGTCTGGACGATACCTATAAGGCAGCCGTAAAGATACAGGCGCAGGCAGCACAGACACAGCCGGAAACAACAACACAGCAGACGCAGGAAACAACAACAGCCGGTACCTCTGAAACAACCGGCCAGAACCGGTAGAATAAAAAGCTGAAAACAGCGGATGGGAGAGAAAAGATGGTTAGTGAAAAAATAGTCGTAGGAAGTGCATTGGGAATACATTTAAGACCAGCGGGGGCAATGTGCGATGCTGCTGTCAAATACGATTCCCATATTACATTTGCTTATGGAGAAGGAAAGACGGCCAATGCAAAGAGTGTCATTTCAATTTTAGCAGCAGGAATTAAATGCGGTGATGAAATAGAGCTGATTGCAGACGGTCCGGATGAGCAGGAAGCGTTAGAAAATGTTGCTGCTGCATTTAAAGAATCATTAAAAGATTGATTTCAAAAAGGGATTGTATTATAATTTTTATAAATTCAATCAGTAAAAAGAAGAAATATGGAGGATTAAAGTTATGGGTTACATGGAGTCTTACAAGGCGTGGTGTGCCAATGAATATTTTGATGAGGCAACAAGAGCTGAATTAAAATCAATTGAGGGTAATGAAAAAGAGATTGAAGACCGCTTTTATAAAGATTTAGAGTTTGGTACAGGTGGTTTAAGAGGTGTTATCGGCAACGGTACAAACCGCATGAATATTTATACTGTCAGAAAGGCAACACAGGGACTTGCAAACTTTATTAAGAAGGAAAATGCAGCAGACAGAGGCGTTGCGATTGCATATGATTCAAGAAGAATGTCCCCTGAATTTGCAGACGAGGCAGCATTATGCCTCAATGCGAACGGAATCAAGGCATATATCTTCCCGTCATTAAGACCGACACCGGAATTATCATTTGCCGTAAGACAGTTGCACTGCATCGCAGGTATTGTCATTACAGCCAGCCATAATCCACCGGAATACAACGGTTACAAAGTATATTGGGAAGACGGCGCACAGATTACAGCGCCAAAGGATACACAGATTATTACAGAAGTAAAGGCTGTTACAGATTACAATACGGTAAAGACCATGGAAAAAGACGAGGCAGAAGCCTGCGGTCTTTACAATGTTATCGGCTATGATATGGATGAAGCTTATATCAAGGCTTTAAAGAAAATGAGCATCAACGGTGATATTATCAGACAGGTAGCGGATGATATCAAGATTGTATACACACCGTTCCACGGAACAGGTAACGTTCCGGTCAGAAGAATTTTAAAAGAACTGGGCTTTAAGCATGTTTATATTGTAAAAGAACAGGAAAAACCGGACCCGGATTTCACAACACTTGAATATCCAAACCCGGAAGACCCAAAGGCATTCACACTGGCATTAAAGCTGGCAAAGGAAAAAGATGCAGATATCATTCTGGCAACAGATCCGGATGCCGACAGACTCGGTGTATATTCAAAAGACACCAAGACAGGCGAATACAAGGCATTTACAGGAAATATGTCCGGTATGCTGATTGCAGAATATCTGCTTTCACAGCGTAAGGAAAAGAATCTGTTACACGATAACGGTGCATTTGTAAAGACTATCGTATCTACCAATATGGCAGATGCCATTGCAGCAGAATACAATGTAAAGCTGATTGAGGTATTAACAGGCTTTAAGTATATCGGTGAGCAGATTAAGTTCTTTGAACAGCAGGGTACATACGAATATGAATTTGGTTTTGAAGAAAGCTATGGCTGTCTTGTCGGTACACATGCAAGAGATAAGGATGCAGTTGTTGCCGTTATGGCATTATGTGAAGCAGCAGCATACTACAAGACAAAGAACATGACTCTGTGGGATCAGATGATTCAGATTTTTGAAAAATACGGATACTACAAAGAAGGTCAGAAGGCAATTACCATGAAGGGTGCAGAAGGGGCTGAAAAGATTGCAGAACTGATGGATAAGCTCCGCAACGAAACACCGAAGAAGTTCGGTTCATGGGACGTACTCGAAGCAAGAGATTACAAGAAGGATGAATGTGTTGATTTAAAGACCGGCGAAAAGAAGTCTACCGGACTTCCGTCATCCAACGTATTATATTATGCACTTTCTGACAATGCATGGTGCTGTGCAAGACCGTCCGGAACAGAACCAAAGATTAAGTTCTACATGGGCGTTAAGGGCAGCAATTTAGCGGATGCAGATGCAAAACTTGAAGAACTTACAAAGGCTGTTATGGAAGTAGCGGGACAGTAGTAATGTGAAGAATCCTTAAATTTAAGATTCTTCACATAGATAATTGTGCTGCAGGCGTCACAATTATCTTTTTATCGCAGAGCGAGTTCAGAAATTCTTAACAGAGAAAACACAATTAGAACACATTTCGTTACTATACTACAAAGCATAGACGAGATGTGTTCTTTTTTATCTAAGAACAAAAGACACGACAGAGAGGAGAAATCGATATGTATAACGACGAAAATAACCAGTATAACCCAAGACCGAGATTTGACCCAAAGACAGGAGAACGAATTCATTACGACGATGAAAATACAACGGAAACAACACAGGCAGAAAGTTCAGAATACAGATACAGCGCAGGAAATATTCCGTTTGAACAGGAAAACAATAACACTTCCTATTATCAGCAGAGCAGTACATTCCAGCAGGATACAACCTATCAGCAGGCAGGCGCCGGGCAGGGCAGTATGAATCAGCAGAATGGAAGGCAGAAGAAAAAGAAGGATAAAAACAAAGACGGTTTTGGAGAAAGGCTTGCAAAACTGGCAGGTTCGGCAGCCGTGTTCGGTGTAATTGCCGGCGCAGTAATGTATGGCGTATATTACACGGGAAGTACGATTCTTCCGGTAAAATCATCAAGCGACTATAACAACATTGCAACCGTGACTTCCAATGTAACCGCAACAACGGCACAGAGTACTTCATCAGCTTCAACGGGTATGGATGCACAGTCCGTTGCAAATGCAGCCCTTCCGGCAATGGTGGCATTAAACGGTACGACAACCGTGTCTTCAGGAAGTTCTTCATCTTTCTATGGACTGTTCGGCAGCCAGTCCTATGAAGCACAGACAAGCGGAACCGGTATTATTGTCGGTAAGAATGATAAAGAACTGCTTGTTGTAACGAATGCACACGTAGTTAGTGATGTAAATGATTTAAAATGTGTCTTTGTGGACGGTGAATCTGTCAGTGCAACCGTAAAGGGTTCAAAGTCTGATAAGGATATTGCGGTAGTGGCAATCAATCTTTCAGATATTAAGGATTCAACCATCAACAGTATTGCAATCGCAGAACTGGCAGACAGTGATGATGTAGCCATCGGACAGGAGGTTGTTGCTATCGGTAATGCATTGGGTGAAGGCCAGTCTGTGACAAATGGTATTATCAGCGCGACAAACCGTTCTATTACTGTTAATAATGTAACATTTTCAGGCCTTTTAATGACAAATGCAGCGATTAATTCCGGTAACAGCGGTGGTGCATTACTCAATGCAGAAGGTAAGGTTATCGCAATTAACTTTGCAAAGACTTCCAGTGATGGTGTAGAAGGTATGGCATATTCTATTCCGGTATCGAATGTCATGGATATCATTGACAGCCTGATGAGCCGTGAAACAAGAAGCAAGGTTTCAAGTTCAGAAACCGCTTACCTGGGAATCAGTGGTGTGGATATTACAAGTGCAATGTCTTCTTCATATGGTTATCCGCAGGGGGTTTTAATCAGAAGCGTTGAAAATAATTCAGCTGCTGCACAGGCAGGTCTGGGCGCTTATGATATTATTGTAAGCTTTGACGACCAGTCCGTAAACTCTATGTCCAGCCTCAAGTCTATTATGGAATACTACGCAGCCGGTGAAAAGGTAACGGTTCAGTACTATCATCAGGAAGGCAGTGAGTATGTATTAAAGAGTGTTGAAGTAACTCTCGGCAAAAAGAGCTGATAAGCATTCCGGCATAATGCTTTAAAAGAAACCGGCAAAGCACATAAAGCACAAACATAAATTTGTAAATCAATAAAGTAAAATATCCGGTAAAATGCAGGGACAGATGTTGTCCATCTGCATCATACCGGGTATTTTTTTATAGAGATTTTATTGTAAAAACAAAGACAAATCTGTATACTAAACGTGTATACAAAATTACAGTAAAAGAAGGTGCCGTATTTTGCGGCAGAATGGTGAAAAAATGAGTGAAAATAACGATACAATCAACAATCAGGAAGAGGAATACGAAAAGATTTGTTATATATGCAGAAGACCGGAAAGCAAGGCGGGTAAAATGATTGCAATGCCGGGAAATGTCTATGTGTGCCAGGACTGCCTGCAAAAGACATTTGATACCATCAATAACAGCGGTATGAATTATGATGATATGATGAAAATGAGCGGGATGCCGAATATGGGAATGTTTGGCAATATGAACTATCAGGATATTGATATACCGGAAAATCAGAAAATAAAGAAAAAGAAAAAGGTAAAGAAACCGGAAGAAAAACTGGATTTACGCAACATTCCGGCGCCGCACGAAATTAAGCATATGCTCGATGAATATGTGGTCGGACAGGACTATGCAAAGAAAGTCATGTCGGTTGCTGTTTACAATCACTATAAAAGGGTAGCTGCAGGAGATCAGGCAGATGTAGAGATTGAAAAGTCCAATATGTTAATGATCGGACCGACCGGAAGCGGAAAGACCTATCTTGTAAAGACCCTGGCACGCCTGCTGCAGGTGCCGCTTGCAATTGCAGATGCAACGTCCCTTACGGAAGCGGGCTATATCGGTGATGACATTGAAAGTGTGGTATCCAAGCTTTTAGCGGCGGCGGATAATGATGTAGAACGTGCAGAACACGGCATTATCTTTATTGATGAAATTGATAAGATTGCTAAAAAGAAGGAAACTCGAAGCCGTGATGTCAGCGGAGAATCCGTACAGCAGGGCATGTTAAAGCTGTTAGAAGGAAGCGATGTGGAGGTGCCGGTCGGTGCAACCAGTAAAAATGCGATGGTACCGCAGGTCACAGTCAGCACGAAAAATATTTTATTTATCTGTGGCGGCGCGTTTCCGGAACTGGATGAGATTATCAAAGAGCGTTTAAACCAGCAGTCGTCTATCGGATTTGCAGCAGATTTAAAGGATAAATATGATGAAGACCCGAACCTGCTGCAACAGGTAACTTTAGAAGACCTGCGCAATTTTGGCATGATACCGGAATTTTTAGGCAGACTGCCCATTATCTTTTCGCTGGAAAACCTGACAAAAGATATGCTGGTTAAGATTATGAAAGAACCACGCAATGCGATTTTAAAGCAGTATGAAAAGCTTCTGGAACTTGATGAAGTAAAGCTTGAATTTGCGGATGATGCACTGGAAGCAATTGCCCAAAAAGCAATGGAGAAAAAGACCGGAGCGCGTGCATTGCGGTCCATTCTGGAAGATTATATGCTGGATATTATGTATGAAATTCCAAAGGACAACAATATCGGAACAGTCGTTATCACAGGCGATTACATTAAAAAGACGGGTGCGCCGGTAATTCAGATGCGCGGCATGGAAATACCGGCACTGACACAGCAGAACGGATAAAGCAGGCTGATAAAGTAAATCCATAGGATAAATCAGATATAAAACGGATACATAAGTAAAGGCACAACTGAATATACTATACAAAAAAGCGGGAGCAAAAAAAGTGCCGGATTGCAGTTCGCTCATTGTATCGGAAGAAACGGGGGATTATATTATTGAATATAATTCCCTTTATTTTGAACAAATCCAAAGACAGGACGGTGTCTGTATTTCTTGTATTAATGATACGTGGTGTATTTTGTATACAAATTATCCGGGCAGCCGGAATATTAATATACAACAGGGATATTATAGCGTACCGAAACTGTACGGACTGATGGACACGACCAGCTTTGATGCATCGGGAATTACGGCAACACTGAATCAGCCCCTGTTAAATGTGCGTGGGCAGGGTGTGCTGATTGGCTTTTTAGATACCGGAATCGACTATTTAAGAGAAGATTTTAAAGCGTCAGGCGGCAGAACCAGGATTGCGGCAGTCTGGGACCAGACGATACAATCTGTAAATTATGAAGAAGATACAGGAGAAGCAGCAGGGACAGAGCAGTATGACAGAGAACAGGTACAAGGCATGGTACAGTACGGCACGGTGTATACACGGGAGGACATTAATGCGGCACTCGCGGCAGAGCGTGAAGGACAAAATCCCTATGATATTGTGCCGTCAAGAGATGAAAACGGACATGGAACATTTCTTGCAGGGGTTGCAGCCGCATCGGAAACCGCAGATTACATAGGAGCAGCGCCGGAGGCGGAGATTCTGATGGTAAAGCTAAAACCTGCCAAAAAATATCTGCGGGACTTTTATCTGCTGCCGGAGCGGGTAGAAGCCTATTCGGAAACGGATATGATGATGGGGGTGCGCTTTTTACAGCAGTATGCCATCAGAGAAAAAAAGCCGCTGGTTATCTGCGTCGGACTGGGAACGGCTTCCGGTTCAAGAACCGGTGCGCTGCCGTTTGCAGATTTATTAAATACATTGGCAAGGCAGGTCAATACAGTAGTTGTAACCTGTACAGGAAATGAAGCTAATAACAGAACACACACATCCGGTCTGGCGGTATCAGATACAGAACCCTCCGAAATAGAAATTACCGTCGGTGCAGATGAACGCGGATTTGTGATGGAAATATGGGCAGAAAGTCTTGATATCTTATCGGTGGCAATTACCTCTCCTTCTGGAGAGCGGATTTCACGGATTCCGGCAAGAATTGATACAGGAGGGGTCTACAATTTTTTACTGGAACGTTCACAGGTTGCAGTGAATTACAGAGTAGTGGAATCTGCATCAGGTTATGAAGTTATTTTTATGCGTTTTATAAATCCGGCACAGGGAATCTGGAAAATTCATGTATACAGCCTGACTAATATTGTGGGACGGTATAATGCATGGCTGCCATTAAAGCAGTTTTTATCAGGGGATACGTATTTTTTGAATTCCAATCCTTCCACAACACTTACAGAACCCGGTGCGGCAGAGCGCGTAATCAGTGTCGGGGCATATAATCATATTACGGATGCATCTTATGCAGCATCCGGACGCGGTTATACAGCGACAGGTCTGATAAAACCGGACTTTGTCGCGCCTGGAGTAGACGTCTATGGTGTCCGGGCAGGCGGGGGATATACGACACGGACAGGAACAAGCGTTGCAGCAGCCCACGCGGCAGGTGCTGCTGCCCTTCTTCTGACATGGGGTGTTACGAACGGCAATCTGCCCTATATGGGAACAAACGAGGTTAAATCGGTGTTAATCCGGGGGGCAAAGCGCGAAAACAATACGGTGTATCCGAACAATATTTACGGGTATGGGAAAATGGATGTCATTGAAGCATTTTATAAACTGCGGACCGGTTAAAACACGAACTTCCGATTGAAAAAAGAAGCAGGGAATGATAAAGTAAATAAATGCATAGTGACACTAAAAATTGGAATTATTGCAATAAAAATATAGAAAGGATAATGCAACTGCAGGAAATAAGCAGTTTATGGAACGGAGAGAAAATGAAATATAAAGCACTTGCCCTTGATTTGGACGGTACATTAATTAATAGTGAGAAAAAACTTTCAACCAAAAATAAAAAAGCGGTTATGGAGGCGGCGGAGCGCGGCGTGCATATTATTCTGGCATCTGGAAGACCACTGTTTGGCATAGAGCCGGTGGCAGAAGCGCTGGAACTTTCCCGTGTCGGCGGTTATATTCTGGCATACAATGGCGGCAATATTATCAACTGTAAGACCAAAGAAGTCGTTTACAGCCGGAATTTTCCGCCGGAATGTATACACGATGTCTGTACACTGGCAAAAGAACACGGTGTGTATGCTCTTTCATATGACAAGGATGAGGTAATTTCGGAAAGTGATACAGATGAATATGTGCTGCGGGAGGCAAAATGTAATGATGCGTCCGTCCGCCGTGTGGAAAATCTGGAACAGTATGTAAATTATCCGGTTGCCAAATTTTTAATTGCAGGGGAGCATGAAAAGCTGATACCGATTCAGCAGGAACTGCAGAAGCGGCACGGAGATGTCATTGATGCATTCTGTTCTGCCGATTATTTTTTAGAGATTGTACCGAAAAATGTGGCAAAAGACCGTTCCCTTGCAGCGCTGCTTGAAAAGCTGGGACTGCAAAGGGAAGAACTGATTGCCTGCGGTGACGGCATGAACGACATTTCCATGATTGAATATGCCGGTCTTGGCGCTGCCATGGAAAATGCGTATCCGCCGGTAAAAGAAAAAGCGGATATCATAGCACCGTCTAATGATGAAGACGGTGTTGCCGAAATTATTGCTAAGTATTTTTAGAAAATGTGCCGATACTATAAATAGGACACAAGATGTGCCAATATAGTATAAAAGAACTATAAAACAAAAGAAAGTACAGCATAATTTCAAGGAGGAGATTACAGCAGAAACATTTATCGTAAACAGGGTGGAACTCATTAACAAAGTCGAAAGTGTTTCAAAAGTTGGAAATACAGCCAGAGTTGCCGCTGAACAGAAAAACAGCAGCAGCGAAAGTTTTGAACAGATACTTGCATTAGAACAGAGCAGACAGAAAGCACGCGTAAGACGCGCCGATGAGAGACCTGTCAATGTGAATCCTGACGTGTTAAACGGCAGAATGAACGGCTACAACAACAAAGCAAGAGAAGCGTACTTTTCAATGGTATTTCCGACAATGGATCTGAAAGGCTGAACAGCACACGGAGGTAGCTGGTCAGACAAAAAAACTGCCGGGCAGGCAATGTATTTTATATACATATCCTGCACCGGCAGTTTTTTTAAACAGCGGTCTGATTAATTAGAAGAAACGTATTCGGAAACATCGAATACTTCGCCGTTGTTGATTTTCTGAATCAGTTCGACTGCTGTATTTACGGTATCGTAATCCGGCAGGTCAACAGACTTCTTTGAAAGGTTATATACGGTACAATCGCGGGATGCCGGCGTTCCCTCTACGCTGTAAGACTGGACATTCCATGAAGTTGTGTTGGCAATCTGTCCTTTAATTAATGACGTCATCGTTGCAGGCGGCATATTTGTTAAAATCATATTAGAAACAGAACTTAACACTGCACTGTAATTGGCAAGAATCGAAGGTGAAGTCGCCTTGTCGATAATTGCTGTGATGGCAGCAGCCTGGTTTCGTCCACGCTGGAAATCGCCATCGCCGAAAACGTGTCGTTCTCTTACGAAAGCAAGAGTCTTTTCACCGTCACACTGGTTTTCGCCGACTGTAAAATGATAGCTTTCAGGAGCTGCATCCTGACCGTTTGTAAAGTCCACACCTGAATTGATGGTAATGCCACCAAGTGCATCTACCACCTTTACACAGCCGGTAAAGTTAATCTTTACATAGTAATCCACGGTAACACCGTAGAGATTTTCCAATGCTTTAATAGAGTAATCGACACCGGCATTTCCTGCGTGTGTCAGTTTATCAAGACCGGACTTTCCGGAAGCATTTTCAATCGTGATATAGTAATCACGCGGTGTCGAAACAAGCAGTACCTGACGGGTCTTAGGATTGATGCAGGCAAGGATATTGACATCGCTGCGGCCGTTGGAAGAAACCGGACCGTATCCGTCATTTCCGGACAGATAAATGACAAACGGTTCTTCATTGACCTTTTTATCGGAAGCGGAAAGCTTGACCTGGGTAGTAATCGTAATCGTTCCGATAACCTTTGTTTTATCTTCAAATGTTTCAAATTCCTCCGTTAAAGTTGAACGGAGTGAATCACTCATGACAACAGCCTGAATATTCTTATTGGCATATAAGGCATTGACCATTTCTGACCAGTCGGTGTAATCTTTCGTATTTAATGTCGTATTATTTTTAGATTCAATTTCCGAAATGGCTTTTGTGGCAGCCTCACTGTTAATGCCGCTGTTATATCCGAAAGAGTAAGAAAGGGCATCCTGCACGGAGTCGGCCTTGTCATCTGCCAGTACGATAATATCCACAATGTCGGTCTTTGTTGAACCGGACATCAGATTAAAGGTCTGTGCAAGCTGTGTCATAAAGATAAATCCAAACAGCATGACACACGACATAATCACGGCTAAAATTTTACCGAGAATATGTGCCTTCGTAAACTGTGAGCAAAAATCATACAGCAGCAAAAGAATCAGGATTGCATTGACAATCAGCAGATACTGTACCGGAAGGATTGAAAATGTAATGATTCTGAATAAAAAAAGAATCGTAAGAATCAGCTGGATTAATACAAGAACCAGTCCTGCCGCAACACGTTTGCCGCGCTGTTTGCGCTTGAGTGCTTTGGGCGAGAGCTTGTCGCTGTCTTTGAAAAGATACTTCAAATCGCCCTTTGTACGTTTAATAATATTTGACATAATAATCTCCATTCCGCAGGCAATTTAATGCCGGAGGAATCGCGAGCCAAATCTTATTTGGCTCTGCGATAAAAAGCGACTTTGTGGCGCCTGCGGCACAAAGTGCTGTGTGAAAAATATGCTATCAAGCATATTTTTTCACACTAATCTCCATTCCTGAGCGGACAATAATTGCACGGGCATTATTGTTTGCACGATTTCCTTATACAATGCACAAAAAGTACATAAAGTTCATTATACATATTTCTGGGAAAATAACAAGAGCGACTTTATCTGAAAGAAAGCATAAGAAAAAATGAAAAACGATTTATTAAATTAATAAAAACAGGGTTGAAACTTATTTAATAACAGAAAAAGTGTGAAAATGGTTAATTAAAAGACAATTAATGTAAAAGCACTTAAAAAAATTAAGTTTCATTACCGCACTAAAGCGGCAGAGCGGACAGCTGGATTTACATTATTCAAAATAGCATTGTTTTATTGGCAAAAATAGCTAAAAAACTTGCAATGGGAAAACGGGTTTTATATAATAAGCATAGATTCCGCCAAAGGCGTAAAAGAAAAGGAGTTTTTAAGGTTATGGGATATGTTGATGAAGTCTTAGAATTAGTTTCTAAGAAAAACGCAGATCAGCCTGAGTTCTTACAGGCAGTAACAGAAGTTATGGAATCTTTAAGACCGGTAGTAGAGGCAAATGAAGACCTTTACAGAAAGAACGCAATCTTAGAGAGAATTACAGAGCCAGACAGAGTGTTAATGTTCCGTGTACCATGGGTAGATGATAACGGACAGGTACAGGTAAACAGAGGTTTCCGTGTACAGTTTAACAATGCAATCGGACCTTACAAGGGTGGTCTTCGTTTACACCCATCTGTAAACTTAGGTATTATCAAGTTCTTAGGTTTTGAACAGATTTTCAAGAACTCACTCACAAGCCTTCCTATCGGCGGTGGTAAAGGTGGTTCTGACTTCGATCCAAAGGGTAAGTCAGACAGAGAAATTATGGCATTCTGCCAGAGCTTCATGACAGAACTCTGCAAGTACATCGGTGCTGATGTCGATGTTCCTGCCGGTGATATCGGTACAGGTGCAAGAGAAATCGGTTATATGTTCGGACAGTACAAGAGAATCAGAGGGATGTTTGAAGGTGTTCTTACAGGTAAGGGTCTTACATACGGCGGTTCTTTAGCAAGAACAGAAGCTACAGGCTATGGTTTATTATACATCACAGAAGAATTAATGAAGTGCCATGGCGATTCATTAGAAGGTAAGACAGTTGCTGTTTCAGGTGCCGGTAATGTTGCAATCTACGCAATCCAGAAGGCACAGCAGCTCGGTGCTAAGGTTGTTACATGCTCAGATTCAACAGGCTGGATTTATGATCCGGAAGGAATCGATGTAGAACTTCTCAAGGAAGTTAAGGAAGTTAAGAGAGCAAGATTAACAGAGTATGCCGCTGCAAGAAAGTCTGCTGAATACCATGAAAAGAAGAACGGTGAACACGGCGTATGGTCAGTGAAGTGTGACGTTGCTCTTCCATGTGCTACACAGAACGAACTTGACCTTGATGACGCTAAGCAGTTAGTAGCAAACGGTGTAAAGGCTGTTTGTGAAGGCGCTAATATGCCTACAACTCTTGAAGCTACACAGTACTTCCAGAATAACGGTGTATGGTTCATCTGCGGTAAGGCTTCTAATGCCGGTGGTGTTGCAACATCTGCTCTTGAAATGAGCCAGAACAGCGAAAGACTCAGCTGGACATTTGAAGAAGTTGATGCTAAGCTCAAGAACATCATGGTTAACATTTATCACAACATTGATGATGCTGCTAAGAGATACGGCATGGAAGGCAACTATGTAGCCGGTGCCAATATTGCAGGTTTTGAAAAGGTTGTAAACGCTATGCTCGCTCAGGGTGTTTGCTAATTTAAAATAAATTTCATCACACAGACAAAAAAAGACACATTTTTACACTCCGGATTCGGTATGATAGCGGTTGTAAGAATGTGTCTTTTTATAATTCCATGAGCTATGGCTATGGCAGGGGTAATGAATCCGTGGTATAATACCTAAAATAAAAGAAGAGGAGGCTGTTGCAGATGATGAACTTATTTGAAGGTGTCAGAAAGATGACGGATGACGAAATCCGTATGCAGATCGTACTGTTTCGCAATGTCACCCTGCTGAATGCCGCGAAAGAAACGTCGGGTAAGGTGCTTGGCGGGCTGGCAGACATTGCCAACGCATTTGCGGAAAGCTTCAGCAAAAGAACGCCGTTTGATTTTCAGGTAACGCGCGTGTGTGACATGGTACGAAAAGAATATGACCGTTTAAAGGCAAATGACCGGGTGCAGTTAGAATACGAACTCAAAAAAATTCTGACCGAAAAATGCAGGGAGCTGGTGCCGGAAGAATCCGAAGAGCCGGATGAAGAACGGCTCTCCTTTTTAATCATCAATGAAGCAGCGAAAGTCTACGGAATCCATAAATATAAGACACCGTCGGGTAAAATCGAAGCTGTCAGTACAGCTTATAATAATGCACTGCTGTCCGTGATACATATAAGACTGCAAAAGCAGGGCAAAGAAGAAGTAATCCATACCGACCAGAAAATTCAGGATGCCATGAATGCCGTATCATTGGATACCAAGCGCCAGCTGCAGTCTGCGCTTATGCCAAAGGAATTCAGCGGACGGTGCATCGGACGTATTTTAAGACTGGAACGTTCCACAAAGTACCTTTCGTATACGGTGACATTTTTAGGCTACGGCTGTTTTGATGAGGTATTATCCAACGTATCTGCCGTCTTTTCGGCGATGCGGGCGTTCAAACGGATTTCACGTGTACTGTTTGCACAGATGATATGGAAAATAAAAAATACAAGTCATTTGACATTTACCATAGCAGAAAATGTCCTTCCGGCATACCTGGACCCGGTCAGACGTCAGGAATTTATGATACAGGAACAGGAATTCCGTGCGGCGCTGGCAGGAAGAATTGAATCGGAGCAGCAGTATGCAAAGTGTGAACAGGCAGTCACAAAACAGGAAGAAAAAGCAGCCGATGCAAAACAGCGGCTGGAACTGATGCAGCGGGATTATGATGAATTACAGATGAAATTTATGGGGCTTGAAAGCCGTAAAGATGAATATATGAACAGGACAAGACCGGAAAATGAAACAAAAGACTATTACAGCGAAGTCAATGAAACGAAACGCCGGTTAGACCGGGCACAGGCACAGCTGTCAAAGGCCGGAGCAAAATACCGCGAAGAGGAAGAAAAGCGCGGCAGGGCAGAATCCGAAAAGAATACGGCGATGCTTAACCTGGAAGTGGTAAAGCGCAAAACGGAAGAAGAAGTCCGTGAACGGGCGCGGGAAATTGAAAAAGTGTGGAAAGCTTTTTTCTTCCGGTTTTCATTTGAGGAGGATTTGTTTGAGTCGGTTGTGATTCATTTCACAAGGGATGAGGTTTTAATTATAGAAGAAATGTTAAAAGAACTGCATGAAAGCCGGAATACGGGAAGTTTTGCTTATGAAACAAAACAGGAAGAAGACCATACGGAAAGCGTGACCTATACGGTGACGCCGGGCGAAAAGGTTATCCGTATCGTTTATGAGAAAACACACATTATGCAGATAGGATAAAGAGGACAGTGAAAAATGGCGGAAAACAGATATTGTGACATAGAAGCGTTTCTGGATACGATTCCACAATATGCAGGAGAAAGCGGTGTTGTGCGGGCAGGCGCACTGCTTGAAGAATTGGGACATCCGGAAAAAACATTAAAAATCATTCATGTTGCAGGCAGCAACGGAAAAGGTTCAGTGTGTGCCTATTTAAACAGGATTCTGATACAGCACGGCTTTAGGACAGGACTGTTTACATCCCCGCATTTAGTTGATGTCAGGGAGCGTATCCGCATTGATAATGAAATGGTTTCCAAAAGTGATTTTGTACAGGCATTTGACAGGGTACACAGTGCAGCAAAACATCTGCAGAAGAAAAATATCACGCTGGCATATTTTGACTGGCTGTTTGGCATGGCGCTGCTGTTATTTGTGCAGAAACAGGCCGATTTTGTCATTCTGGAAACCGGACTTGGCGGGCGGCTCGATGCCACCAATGCAGTACAAAATCCGGTGCTGTCCGTGATTACAACCATCAGTTTAGAGCATACTGCGGTGCTTGGGGATACCCTTTCACAGATAGCAAAAGAAAAGGCGGGCATTTTAAAGCAAGGTGTTTCTGCAGTTTATTCGGCAAAAGAACCGGAAGTCATTCACGTGATGGAGCAGACCGCAGAAAATGCAGGTGTTCCGGTATTGGAAGGTGTAACACCGGCAGACTATCAAATTACGAAAAACACAGGAAAGTGTATTGATTTTTCACTGCATAATGGTTATTATAAGAATGATTGTTTTTCTCTGGCAACAGGAGCTGTTTATCAGGCGGAAAATTGCAGCCTCGCTTTAACCGGTGCGGCACTTTTGCAGAAGGCAGGCATTTTACAGCTTGATGAGGGGAAAGTAAGGCAGGCCGTTTTTGAAACCTGCTGGGAAGGCAGAATGGAAGAAATTGAGCCGGATATTTATATTGACGGTGCACACAATCCGGAAGGCATTGAAGCATTTATCCGGTCGGCGCGTTCTATTTGCGGGAAAAGACCGGCAGTTCTTTTATTTTCAGTTGTAAAAGATAAGAATTTTGAGCAGATGATTGGGATGCTTGCGGCATCCGGGGTATTTACCCATTATATTATTGTACAGATGCAGACAAAAAGGTATCTTGCAGGTGAGAGTATCGAAGAACTGTTTGCAAAGTATACATCAGCCCCCCTGACAGAGTTTGACGAATCCTTTGACGGATATTTATATGGAAAGAAACTGCAAGAGGAGATTCCTGACAGCGTATTATTTTGTACAGGGTCTTTATATCTGGCAGGTGAAATTAAACAGAAGCTGCAAAATGGCAGATAAGGAAAAAGGAAAGGTTTGGTATAAGATTATGATAGATTTTGATGAAGAAATTAAGAAGTTTCAGCCGAGTCTGGAAGTTGATGATGCGGAAGAAGCGATTTATAATAATGATGTGCCGGACATCACAGACCTGATTGCAAAGATTATGGAAGATATTTCAAAGTAAGACGTACTGGATTTGGAGGAAAAGATGAGATGTTATAAATGCGGTGCCACACTGACGGCATCTGACAGATGTCCGCAGTGCAAGGCGGACGTTTCAGTCTATAAAAGAGCGGCAAAAGCTTCCAACGCCTATTATAATCTTGGTCTTGCAAAGGCAAAGGTCAGGGATTTGACAGGTGCGGCAGAAAGCTTAAAAACAAGTGTGATGATTCACAAAAACAACATAGAGGCAAGGAACCTGTTAGGACTTGTTTACTGTGAAATGGGTGAAGTGGTTGAGGCACTCAGCCAGTGGGTTATCAGTAAGAATTTACAGCCGGACAACAATCCGGCAGGGTCTTATATTGCACAGATTCAGTCGAATCAGGGCAGGTTTGATGCGGTAACAACAACGATAAAGAAATATAACCAGGCGTTAAACTATGCCAAAGAAGGCAATCTGGACATGGCAACCATACAGCTTAAAAAAATTGTTGGCCAGAATCCGCATCTGATAAAGGCACACCAGCTTTTAGCGCTGATTTATATCAAAGACGGCGAATATGCAAGAGCCAGAAAGCTGCTGATGTCTGTTTTAAAAATTGACCGCAACAACACGCTTGCGCAGCTGTATTTAAAGGAAATCGAAGAAGCACAGCAGTTAAAGAAAAAGCAGGGTGCGCGTTCCAATGAATTTTTACCGCAGAAGCGTGAAAAGCGTGAAACAAAGGTGATAGAAAGCCAGCCACTCAGTGGAAATGATGTGATTCTGCCGCGGTCATCATATAAAGAGCCGGGCAACGGTGCTATTACGATTGTGAATATCCTTGTCGGTGTTGTAATCGGTGCTGCACTCATCTGGTTTTTAGTAATGCCGTCCCGTTACAAGGGCATTACGGAGGATTATAATAAGAGCCTTCAGGATTACAGCGAACAGCTCTCATCCGGCAATGTGGAAATCAATTCCCTCACGAAGCAGTTAGAGGATATAAAGTCGGAAAAAGAGGCACTCGAAGAACAGCTTTCGGGATTAAGCGGAGAAGGCGGAAGCAATAAGCTGTTAACTGCCGTTATAAGTGCAGCTAATTCATATATTGCAAATGATACTGCAACCGCAGCCAAGGAACTCATGGATATTGATGTCAGCTCACTGCCGACAGATGATGCCAAGAAACTGTATAATACCATTGCAGAAGCGGCGATGAAGCCTGCGGCAAATGAATTTTATACACAGGGTACAACAGCTTACAATAAAGCGGATTACACAACAGCCGCCACTGCATTTGTAAATGCGTATAAGTGTGACAGCACGAAGGCAGAAGCAGCTTATTATGCGGCAAAGAGTTATGTGGCATTAAACCAGACGGAAGATGCCAAGAAGTACTATCAGTACATTGTGGATGGATTCCGCTCAAGCTCGTACTACTCAGAAGCCAATGCATATGTAACATCGCATTCATAAAGATACGTAAAAAAGATAAACCTGTCAGACGGTAAAAACCGCTGGCAGGTTTTTTGCTGTCTGAAATGAAAAGCCACAGTAGGAAAAAATGTGACGGCAGACGACATTTCAGGCAGGAACAGCCGGACAGGCACAAAAAGCGGAAAGTGTTGCAAAAAGAAAGGGAGGATTGGCATGGAAGCAGCAAAAAGTGCGGCAAATGAAGAAATGCAGGAAAATAAGCATACGGATTACATTTATATGGTTACAGGGGACAGGCTGGTAATCAGTATGAATGCGGAACTTGACCATCATCTGGCAGATGAAATGCGGGATGTGATAGATACGATTATTGAGGAACGTGGGGTGCGCCATCTCATTTTTGATTTTTCAAAAATCAGTTTTATGGACAGTTCGGGAATCGGGCTGATTATGGGGCGGTATAAGAAACTGCAGGAAAACGGCAGTATCAGCATTGCGGGGGCAAATGACAGTATCCAGCGGATTATTTTAATATCCGGACTGCATAAGCTGGTACATACCTGTAAGGACGTTTCGCAGGCGGCAAAAAATATAGAAAAATAGGAGAGGACATGGAAATGAAAGCAGATAATGCGATGGAAGTGATATTTGATGCAAAATCTGAAAATGAGAGTTTTGCAAGAGTAACAGCAGCGGCATTTTGCACACGCCTAGACCCGACGGTGGAGGAAATTGCGGATATTAAAACAGCGGTTTCAGAGGCTGTTACAAACAGTATCGTACACGGATATGAGGGCATAGAAGGAAAAATCACGTTAAAGGTAAGCCTAGTAGGACAGGAAGTACGGATTGAAGTCCACGACGACGGAATCGGCATTGAAAATGTAGAGCAGGCAATGGAGCCGCTTTATACAACCAAACCGGAGCAGGAACGTTCCGGCATGGGATTTTCCTTTATGGAAGCTTTTATGGATGAGTTAAAAGTGTATTCCGGTAAAAACAGCGGAACAACAGTGATTATGAAAAAAAGAATAGGTGTAGAAAATTAGCAGATAGGGTGTGATTATATGAATCATACTAAGGAACTGATTGAAAGAGCGCACAGAGGAGATGAGAAAGCAAGGGAAACACTCGTATTGGAAAATATGGGACTGATTGGAAGCATCGTGCGGCGTTTTGCCGGAAGGGGGTATGAGCAGGAAGATTTGTTCCAGATTGGGAGTATCGGGCTGATTAAAGCTGTGGATAAGTTTGATACGGCATTTGACGTTAAATTTTCAACCTATGCCGTACCGATGATTACCGGGGAAATTAAACGGTTTCTGCGGGACGACGGCATGATAAAGGTCAGCCGGACACTGAAGGAAAATTCAGTAAAAATGGCGAGAATGATTGAGGAATACAGAAAAGAACACCTGTGCGAGCCAACCGTGGAACAGATTGCACAGCAGACGGGAATTCCCCCGGAAGAAGTTGTCATGTCTTTTGAGGCGGCGGCAGATGTGGAATCCATTTACAGGACAGTCTATCAGGGGGATGGAAGCGAAGTCTGCCTGATTGATAAAATCGAAGAAAAACGCAATTATAATGAAGAAAGTGTCAATCGCATGGTGATTGCACAGATTATGGAAGAACTGCCTGAAAAAGAGCGTACACTGATCCGGATGCGCTATTTTGAAGAACGCACGCAGACCGATATAGCGGCAAAGCTTGGAATCTCACAGGTACAGGTTTCCAGAATGGAAAAGAAAATTTTAGCATCCATGAAGAAAAAACTTGCGTAAAAGCGCATAAAAACAGAGGTCATTGCAGATACTTCCCTTGTAAACAGCAGAAAGGGACAGGAAAGCGATGAGTGAAACATTATATATCCAGATTAACAGAAATATTCAGGTCGATAAACGGGAAATCACTATCGGCGATGTGGCAGCTCTCCTTTGTAAGAACGCCGGCATAACAGCACGTGTAAAAACGATAAAGCTGATTACGCTGCCGGATGTTCCGAAAAGGAGAGTTTCTTTTTCTGTAATGACCGTAATGGAAAAAATCGAAAAGATTTACCCGGATTTACAGCTTGTAAGCATTGGGGAAAGCGACTTTATTGTGGATTATATCCGTCAGAAAAAGAAGAGCCGGGTATGGCAGGGGCTGATGGTAGCATTTGTTTCCGTTTTTACGTTTGTCGGAAGTGCCTATGCCATCATGGCATACAACAATGATGTCAGTACCAATGAAATCTTTGAAAAGGTATACGAGATGATGGGAACGGGTAATTTTCAGGAATATAAGGTCATCGAAATTGCTTACGCGGTGGGTCTGCTGCTGGGCATTGTCGTTTTCTACAATCATTTTGCGGGAAAACATTTTACGGGTGATCCGACACCGATTCAGGTGGAAATGGACAAATATGAAACGGATATTGACAACTGTATGATTGACCGCAGCAGCACGGAAGGGAAGGAAAAATAATGGATGGGATGGAACTTTTAAAGCTGGCAGTACAGATTGCCATCGGACTGGCAGCAGGCGGTTTTACGGCGGCGGGATATTTTGCGGTAATTACCAGTGTCGGCATGATAAACCGCATTGTCGACGTCACCAATACCAAAGCGTACATTCCGTATTTTGAAGAAGTCATCATCTGGGGCGCATCCCTTGGAAATGTATGGTTCATCTTTGACCTGCCGCTGCCGGCCGGTATGCCGGGTGCTGTTTTATACGGTCTGCTTTCCGGGATGTTTATCGGATTGTTTGCCGTCAGTCTGGCAGAAAATATTAAGGCACTGCCAATCTTTGTAAGGCGTGTGCGGATTGGTGCAGGACTTGGCTTTGTCGTGCTTGCAATCGGTTTGGGAAAAGCAGCAGGACATCTATTGTATTATCTGAAATTATATCCATAATACAGTATACAGAATACAAAATGAAAGAAAATGCAGCGGGCATCATAAGTATATCAGGGCATGCAGCGCAGATGTATAAGGAGGCAGTGTAATGGGAAAAGAAAAAGGCGATAAAAATAAAATTGAGATTGTAAGTGCGGGTGCAGAGCCGGGAACGGGCGGTGGTCCGGTTAAAAGAGAAGAAAGCAGGGAACAACAGAGAAATGAGCAGTATAACCAGTATGTAGAGCAGGTGACGCCAAAGGCAAACTGCCTGTTAAACTGTGTCAAAGCATTTATCACAGGCGGTTGTATCTGTACAGTTGGACAGATTCTGACGGTGCTGTTTTTAAACAGCGGCATGGGAAAGGACGAAGCTGCTGCGTATACGACAATCAGTCTTGTTTTTGCCAGCGTTGTGCTGACGGGATTAAATATATATCCGCTGATTACGACATGGGGCGGTGCGGGAAGCTTAGTGCCGATTACCGGCTTTGCAAACAGCGTGGTAGCGCCTGCGATTGAATATAAAAAAGAAGGACAGGTATTCGGTATCGGCTGCAAAATTTTTACTATCAGTGGTCCTGTGATTTTGTACGGTATTTTAAGTTCTTGGATACTGGGCGTGATTTACCTGATTGTTGTCAGCCTGCGTGCTGTGTAACTGTGTAAAAATGAAGGGAGAAGTTGATGCAATGATTGTGGGAAAACAAAGTATTTTATTTGAAGAAAATGTATATATAGAAGAAACGGCATGCGTTGCAGGACAGAAGGAATCGGAAGGACCGCTTGGAAAACTTTTTGATGTGGTTGTGGAAGATGCGATGGCAGGCATGGAAAACTGGGAAGAAGCAGAAAGTACCTTACAGCAGCTGGCTGTGGATAAACTGCTTGAAAAATGGGATGGCAAAAAAGAAGATTTGCGTTATATTTTTGCAGGAGATCTGCTGGGGCAGTTGATAGCCACATCATTCGGGCTGATGCAGTATGAAATTCCGATGTTCGGATTATACGGGGCCTGTTCTACTTTTGGTGAAGCGTTGTCGCTTGCGGCAATGACGGTTCATGCAGGTTACGCCGGTCATGTCATTGCACTGGCTTCCAGTCATTTTGCAAGTGCCGAAAAACAGTTCCGTTATCCGCTGGAATACGGCAACCAGCGGCCACCGGCTTCGACATGGACAGTTACAGGCTGCGGGGCAGCCGTTATTGGTACGGAAAAAGGCGAGGTCTGTATCCGCGGCATTACGACCGGAAAAGTGATTGATTTTGGTGTAAAAGATTCAATGAATATGGGTGCGTGTATGGCGCCTGCAGCAGCAGATGTCATTGCAGCCAATTTAGAAGACATGCAAAAGGATGTTACGTATTATGACTGCATTATTACGGGAGATCTGGGGGCAGTCGGTAAAACTATTCTTATGGATTTGTTAAAGGAAAAGGGATATGACCTGACGGGCAGATATACTGACTGCGGACTGGAAATCTTTGATGCGGAAAGCCAGGATACGAAAGCGGGTGGAAGCGGCTGCGGCTGTTCTGCAGTTACAATGTGTTCATATATTATGAAAAAAATGAAAAATCACAGCTGGAACAGGGTGCTGTTTGTACCGACGGGAGCGCTTTTATCCACAGTCAGCTACAATGAAGGAAAAAGTGTTCCCGGTATTGCACATGCAGTAATTCTGGAAAGAAAGGGGAACAGAAAATGATGGTATTTATAAAAGCATTTGTAATCGGCGGAATGATTTGCGCTCTGACACAGATATTAATGGAAAAAACCAGGCTGATGCCCGGAAGGATTATGGTACTGCTCGTAACGCTGGGAACGTTTCTGGGGGCAGTCGGTTTATATGAGCCGTTTGCGGAATTCGCTGGTGCAGGTGCGACTGTGCCGCTGTTAGGTTTTGGAAATGTATTGTGGAAAGGCGTCAGAGAAGCAGTCGATGCCAATGGTTTTTTAGGGTTGTTCCAGGGCGGTTTTAAAGCCTGTGCCGTCGGCGTATCCGCCGCGCTCATCTTCGGATATCTGGCATCCGTGCTGTTTGAACCGAAGATGAAGAAGAAGTGACGCATGAAATAAAAAGAAAAAGGCTTCTGACAGTACCGGGTTAAACGGTGTTTATCAGAAGTCTTTTTCTTTAGTTTGCAGATATCCTGCATTATTTTAATTGGTTATTCCGCAGTGTTCCGATTCTGGCTGGCAGTGGTTGGATTCTGGGCAGCGGAGCTGCTTTGGTTGTTGTTGTGTGCGGCGCTTGTGCCGGCTGTGTTGGAAGTATTTCCGTTTGTTCCGTTGTTATTTGCGGCGGTTGTTCCTGCCGTGTTGGGCGGAGTGGTTACTGCCTGTGAAGCTTTAGTTGTCTGGCTTCCGGGTTTTACAGCGGAAGCATTGGAGCCGTTGTGCAGGCTGCAAAGTCTGGAAAGCTTTTCATCTGTAATTGCGTAAGAAGAATCATATGCACTATAAGAAGATTCTTCATCAGAAGCAGTACCGGAGGATGATTTTTTAATATAAACACGTGTAGAGGTGTTTGTACATCCTGCGGAAGCGACATCGCCCGAATCATTACAAATTGTTACTTTAACATGGGTGTCACATTCTTCTGTCGGCACATTATCCGCCGAAAAATATTCTGTAATAACCTGGCTGCCGCGCGGGTCTTCATCACATAATCCTGCAACAGCGAGTTTACCGGACTGTGAGCATACCTGGGCAGTCACAATGCCGGACGGCTGTGTAAATTCACCGGTAGAAAGTCCCTCGTGAATCTGTGACATAATCGTCTGCCAAATCTTTGTATGGCTGATAGACTTGGACAAAACTTTAGAGTTATCATCATAGCCCAGCCAGATAGAAGCCGTATAATACGGTGTAAAACCACAGAACCATTTATCGGTTTCATTATTGGTCGTACCTGTTTTACCGGCAACCGGCTGGTTGGAAAGAGCTGCAGATGTACCGGTACCCTGTGTGATAACGGATTCCAGTGCACTGGTCAGCAGCCATGCCGTCTGTTCCTTTAATACGGTATGTGTTTCACTGGAGGAATTGTCAAGCAGCAGATTCCCCTTGTAGTCGTATACAGCGGTATAATATACCGGTTTGGTGTACGTACCGTGATTTGCAATGGCAGCGTAAGCTGCGGTCATATCAATATTGGTAACACCCAGTGTCATACCACCGAGGGCGAGCGGCTGAACAATATCGTGGCTGCCGTTAATTGCCTTTTGTGGAGATACCAGTGTGCTGATACCGAATTTTTCCAGATAATTAAAGCCGACCTGCGGTGTGATTAACGTCAGCACCTTGACAGCAGGTACATTCTGCGAGCGGTAAATCGCTTCACGCACGGTCATCAGTCCGCGGTATTCTCCGGCAGTAAAGTTTTTAACAAGCTGTCCGCTTGAATAATAGTACGGAGAGTCATCAATAGCACTGGCAAGTGTAATCGCACCGGTATCAAGCGCCGGACCGTAAGCTGCCAGTGGTTTAATGGAAGAACCCGGCTGGCGTGGCGAATCAGTTGCACGGTTTAAAGTACGGTTGCCTGATTTTTCTCCGCGTCCGCCGACCAGTACCTTTACATAGCCGGTATGCTGATCCATTAAAGAAAATGAAAGCTGCGGCTGGATTACATAATGCAGCGATTCTGCAACAACCGTTTCACCATTTGCCGTCATGGCTTCGCGGTAGGTATCCACATACTGCTGTGCGGTATCTTCGTTAGTCTGTGTCAGACTGAAATTATAATTGCCCTGTACATTCTGATACCATGTCTGCATGGTCGAATGGGAGTAATTGATAATTTTTCCGTCAGCGTTTTTTACACTTAATGCATAGTTAATCGAAAATTCTGTTGAACTCGGATAAAATGAAGGGTTGTTAATCGCTTCATCGGCAATTTCCTGCATGGAAGTATCCTGTGTGGAATAAACCTGCAGACCGCCTTTGTAAATGAGGTTGGTTGCCTGTGTTTCCGTATAACCCTTCTGTGTCATCAAGTCATCAATCAGCTGTTCAATGAGTGTATCAACGAAATAAGAATATGTGGAAGAGGAGCCGGTTGCAATGTCAAGACCCTCTACACGCGCATATACATCATCTGCAAGGGCTTCATCATACTCTTCCTGTGTAATGTAACCGTGCTTGAGCATATTGCGCAAAACCTTCTGCTGTCGTTCCTGATTGTCTTCCGGATACTTTAACGGGTTTAACTTGGTCGGATTCTGTGTAATGGAAGCAATCACGGCACATTCGCTTAAAGTCAGTTCGGAAACGTCTTTTCCGAAATAACCGTTGGCAGCTGCCTGTACACCATAATAGCCGTTTCCAAGGTTAATTGTATTTAAGTAATTTTCAAGGATATCGTCCTTGCTCATATACGTTTCAAGCTTAATTGCAAGATACTGTTCCTGCACCTTACGCTTAATCTTTTCAATGTCTGTTTCGTTATATGCATTAAAGACATTGTTTTTTAAAAGCTGCTGTGTCAGGGTACTTGCACCCTGTGAAAGACCACCACCGGTAATAGTGTTATAACCGGCACGAATAATGCCACGGATGTCAATGCCGTTATGTTCGTAAAAACGTTCATCTTCAATTGCAACAAAAGCATGCTGCAATTCAAGAGGCACAACGTCCAGTTCCACGGAAATACGGTTGGAGCCGGTGGTAGAGAGCGTCTGGATTTCATTGCTTTCGTTATCGTAGATTTTTGTGGCAAATCCGTCAGGTGATACGTCAATTGTCGAAACTTCAGGGGCGCTCGAAATAATACCCTGTACAGAACCCAGTACCAGACATGAGCCTGAAACCACAACGGCAATTGCTAATATCAGTATAAATTTGATGGCGAAAACGCCAAGTTTTGTTCGAAGTCTTGTAGCGGCGGAATTTAGCAGTTTTTTCTTTTGTTTTATGCCTTGTCTGCCATAATTCATAGATTGTCCTCCTTGATAAGTTCTTACTATTATATCATAACGAAAATACTTTGACAAATTGAAATGAAATTCGTACTATATAATAAATGTTTGCTGCGGAACAATCCATATGGGAAATTATACTTCCGGCGGTCATTAAAAATGTAAGGCATACAGAATGGAGAAAATATGAAGATTATATATAAGGAAGGCGAAGGGGAGATTGAAGAAAAAAAATCCCGTTTTATTGCACACGTATATCCGGTACAATCGGAAGAACAGGCAGTATCATATATTAATGAAGTAAAAAAGAAATACTGGGATGCAAGGCATAATTGTTATGCCTATGTATTGGGAGAGGATGCGGGCTTTCAGCGGTTTAGTGACGATGGAGAGCCGCAGGGGACAGCAGGAAAACCGATTCTTGACATTATTATGAAAAGCGGCATCTATAATTGCCTGATTATTGTGACAAGATATTTCGGTGGTACGCTGCTTGGAACTGGCGGATTAATCCGCGCTTATCAGGCAGCTTCCAAGGAAGGACTGGAACACAGCACTGTGCTTTCGGTATCGGACGGGGTTCTGGCACAGATTGATGCGGATTATAACAGCATTGGGAAAATCCAGTATATTTGTTCGGAAACGGACATAGATATATTAAAAACCGAATATACTGAAAATGTTTATATGGAAATGATTGTACAGGCAGAAAATTATGGACAGTTTGTACAGAAAATAACCGATGCGTTTTCAGGGAAAATTTCTGTTGTAAAAATTCAACAACAGAAATTTGGCAAAAGTGAAAGCGGAGAGGTGATTCTGCTTTCCTGAGCAAAATAATGGGAAAGATAGTAATATATCACAAAAAGAAGTTTTGAAAACCGAAAAATTCAATTTGTATTGTAAATGTGATGTAAAAATAAACAAAAAATATGGTACAGATAGTGCATAATTTACATAATGCACGGTATATTTTGCGCAGAGAATTTATTTAATAAGAATAAAAATATAAGAAAACTGAAAAAAATGTAAAAAAAAATAAAACTGGAAAGCCGCATAAATACTGGGGTTTCACAAAAAATTCAAAAAAAGTACAAGAATTGTTCAAAATAGTCTTGTTAAAATCACACAAAAATGCTATTATACCTATGTCAATGAATGTTGGCTGGGGGTGGTTCCCCCGCGAAACCAAACAAGGAGGGTTTATAGGTTTATGAAGAAAACAATCAAAAAGCTTACTGCTGTAGGTTTAACACTTACTTCAGTAATGGGACTCGTAGCTTGCGGCAGCTCAAATGACAGCAATGCAGCAGGCGGATCAAGCTCAAGCAAGGAAGTAACAAAACCGGATAAGTTCACAATTATGTGCGATAGTACGGTAGTTACAGAAACAAATGGTGCTGCGGCATTCTACGAACAGTTAAAGACTGCAACAGGTCTTGACTTCCAGTGGACTCGTCCGGACCACAGCGGTTACTATGATGCAGTTGCTAATGCATTTAACTCAGATGATACAATGCCAGACGTTGTATTACTTTCATCTGATTACTATGCATTATATGCTTCAAATGGTTTCCTTTGGAATATGACGGATGCTTGGAATTCATCAGAAACAAAGAAATCAGGAAGATTAATCAGCACAGCTGATAACGTTCTTTCAGCTCTTATGGTTAATGGTGAAGATGGAACAAAGGCTATGTATGGATTCTCTCCATACCGTGGTAATGGCTGCTGTACTTATATCAAGAAGACTTGGTTAGATGCAGCTGGTATCAGCACAGCAGATGTTGAAGGCAAGACACTTGATTTCAACACATACTATGGCTACTTAAAGCAGATGGCTGCTAATAAGGGTCATTATGTAATTTCTGCTCCGGGCTTCATCAGCAATGAAGCACCTTACACAAACTACCTGCCAGAATTCTATCAGCAGGCTAGCTACACATTCTACAAGAATTCATCAGGACAGTATGTTGATGGTTTCGCAGAAGACAAGATGAAAGAGGCTCTTCAGAGAATCCAGACAGCTGTTAATGATGGTATTATTGATAAGGAATCTGTAAACAACTCTACATCTAATGCACGTGATAAGTTCTATTCAACAGATGCAGGCTCTGAATCAGGCGTATTCACATACTGGGCTGGTACATGGGCTAATACATTAAAGACTCAGCTTGCTACTAAGGGTCTTGATAATGAACTGATTGCTATTAAGCCAATCAAAGAACTTGGTACATATGTAGAAAGAATCGCACCATGCTGGTGTATTACTACAGCAGCTAAGAACCCAGAAGGTATCTTTAAGTACTTCATCGATACAATGTTAGATGGCGGCGACGTTCAGACACTTTGGGAGTACGGCGCAAAGGGAACCCACTGGGATACAAAGGCAGAAACTGTAACACTTGCTAAGGATGACGAAGGCAAGAAGACTAAGACTTATGAAGAAGGCCAGTTCCACTTCCTTCCACAGCCGGAATCACCGGATAAGTTAATGTCTAAGAACCACATCGATCCAATCCTTGCTCTTGCTAAGTTCCAGGATGGTAAGGAAGATCCAGGTGCTAGTGCTATGACAGAAACAGCTAAGGCTAACGGTGATTTCTTCGCTGAAAACTCAACTGTAGCAGTTCCACTTCCAATGACAACTGCTCTTTCTGAGAACATCACTGATATCAACACAGCTAGAAACTACGTTATCTCTCAGGTAGCTTTAGGTTACATGACAGTTGATGAAGGTATGAACTACTACAAGACAACAGTTGGTTCATTAGCTGATACAGTACTTAAGTCTTTAAACAAGTAATCAGTAACTGATTATGTAAACACGGCTGTATAGCCACTTTATAAGAATCCACTTTCGGGTGGGGGAACCCACCCGGAATGGATTCTAATTTTTAGCTTATTTATATCGAGAGTAGGCTTGGAATTTTACAAAAAATATTAGGAAAGAAGGTATGAAGATGCAATGTAAGTCTTGTGGAACAGAATTACCTAAAAAAGCAAAGGTTTGTCCGAAGTGCGGAGAACTCGTTGGAAAGCAGAAGTCAGACAACCTTAAAGTAATTGCTGTCGCCGGTTTAGTTATTGCGTTAATAGGCGGGCTATTGCCTTTTGTTCAGAATACAGATGTTGAGTTGATTTCTGATGCCTACAGTTTTATGAACATTGATGTACCAGCTATGTGGTACCTTTACATGCTTGCTATTGTAGTATCTCTGGTACTTTTAGCAACAAAGAACGATATGCTTTCAATTATACCTACTGCTATTTCAGGTATTATTTTTATTGTTTCATTCGTAGGAATGAACTTCAGAGGTTACGAGAGCAGAAAGCTCTATAATCTTCATTCATTGACAGATTTATTATCAAACGGATATGAAGGTTCTTCATATTCAGTAGGTTGTGGTGTATATGTAGTTATCATTGGTCTCATTCTTGGTATTGCAGGATGCTTTATTGATATCATGAAGTACTTCAAGAAAGATATCAACGTTGACTCTAAGTACATGACAAACTCAATCAACAGGAAAGTATGGTCAAAGATCTACTACCACAGATGGTTCTATGTAATGTTTTTGCCGGTATTAATCATGATTTTACTGTTTAACTACTGGCCAATGTTAGGTTGTAGATATGCCTTTACAAAATATATTATCCGTTCACCGTATTATGTAGGTCTTCTTCACTTTAATACGATGTTCACAAACGATGTATTCTTCTGGGATGCATTCCGTAACACATTACTGCTTTCTATCGTTAAGTTAATTCTTAACACTGGTGCAGCCGTTATTATTTCATTATTACTGAATGAAATTACAAACCTTGCATTTAAGAAGACAGTACAGACAATTGTATACTTACCTCACTTCATGTCATGGGTAGTAGTTGCTTCTATCTTCCGTTTAATTCTTTCAGTTAACAGCTCAGGTATGATTAACCAGATGTTAATGGGAATGGGCGTGATTGATAATCCAATTTTCTTCCTTGGTGATGTAAGATACTGGAGAGGTACATTCTTCTTCATCAACGTTTGGAAGGATACAGGTTGGGGAACAATCCTTTTCCTTGCTACATTATCAGGTATCAGCCCAGACCTTTATGAAGCTGCCCAGATTGATGGTGCAAACCGTTGGAAGAGATTAATTTATATTACACTTCCTGCTTTAGCAAATACTATTATTACTGTATTCATTCTGAACCTTGCTAAGGTTATGAACCTTTTCGAATCAGTATTCGTAACAATGAACGATGCAGTCGTTAACGTTTCTAACGTACTTCAGACATATGTATACCGTAAGACATTCGGTAGTGGTAACTCCGATTATGGTTATACAACAGCGGTTGGTTTATTCAAGTCATTTGTAGGTATGATCCTCGTACTTGGATGTAACTATGCAAGTAAAAAAGTACGTGGTCGCGGTATTGTATAGGAGGGATAGATAATGAGTAAAGAACAAGTAGTAGTTGCAAGAAAAAAGAAGAAAAAAGTCAAAATCTTCCCTATCGTAAACGTAATTTTGTTTTTGGTAATTTCATTAATTATCATGGTTCCTATTTGGAAGGTTATCGTCGATTCATTCGATGCAAAAGCCGGTTATGGTATGAATTTCCTGCCACAGACATTTACACTCGGTGGTTATAGTTCAATCCTTTCCAGAGTTGCACTTTATAGACCGTTCTTAATTTCAGTAGTTGTAACGATTGCTGGTACATTTATCGGTCTGTTATTAGCAACATTAGGCGCTTATGTATTAATTCAGTGGGAAATGCCGGGAAGAAACTTCTTCGCATATATGTTATTATTCACAATGATTTTCGATGGTGGTATGGTTCCTAAGTACTTAGTTATGCAGAACTTACACTTACTTGATACATTGTGGGCAGTAATTTTACCAATGTCTATCAACGTATATAACCTTGTACTTATGAGAAACTTCTTTGAAGGTATTCCAGAATCATTGTTTGAGGCTGCTCAGATTGATGGTTGTTCACCAATGGGTATATTCTTTAAGATCGTGTTACCACTTTCTAAGGCTGCCCTTGCTTCAATCGGTCTTATGTTTGCCGTAACATTCTGGAATGATTATACTAACTTCAAGATTTATATCAGAACAGATAAGTTATACAACTTCCAGATTAAGCTTCGTAATATGGTTATGGATAGTAATATTCCTAACGATGATTCAGTAGACCCTAACACAATCTCTAATGCGGCTACAATCGTTGCTATATTACCTTTCATGATTATCTACCCATTCTGCCAGCAGTATTTCGTACAGGGCGTTAACGTAGGTGCCGTTAAGGAGTAATATCAGGAATGTAAGAATAGTTATTAATTAACTATTATCTGATTGTTGAGATTAATTATTATAATTAATAATAAAGACGGAAATGCTAATATCATTTCCGTCTTTTTTTGTTGTATTGGCATTTTTTATGTAGAAATACATATATCTATATGTTAAAATTAGGACATATTTAGGAATTGTCTATATAAAACACGTTAAGGTGGTGGAGAATTGAGAAAGTTAGCAGATTCAATATATCTTGAAAATATTGCAGAAGTTAAGACTATACTTGAGAATGAGCCTAATCTTATAGATGAGAAGGACGAACATGGAG
>ERZ780168.872-NODE-872-length-34930-cov-11.445907_pt1 | contig 34930 bp, 25 predicted proteins | sample MGYA00510981_ERZ780168 | MGnify/ENA primary metagenome ERZ780168 (study PRJEB29588, sample SAMEA2158769) | human gut metagenome | biome: human gut; feature: human-associated habitat; material: faeces | place: Denmark | collected 2008/2010 ...
GCCCCCGTCAATTCCTTTGAGTTTCACCGTTGCCGGCGTACTCCCCAGGTGGAATGCTTAACGCTTTCGCTGTGCCACCCAGGACTCATTCGTCCCGGACAGCTAGCATTCATCGTTTACTGCGTGGACTACCAGGGTATCTAATCCTGTTCGATACCCACGCTTTCGTGCTTCAGCGTCAGTCGGGCGCCGGTACGCTGCCTTCGCAATCGGAGTTCTGCGTGATATCTATGCATTTCACCGCTACACCACACATTCCGCGTACTTCTCGCCCACTCAAGACCACCAGTTTCAACGGCTCGACGGGGTTGAGCCCCGCAATTTTACCGCTGACTTGGCAGCCCGCCTACGCACCCTTTAAACCCAATAAATCCGGATAACGCTCGCATCCTCCGTATTACCGCGGCTGCTGGCACGGAGTTAGCCGATGCTTTTTCTTCAGGTACTCTCAGTCAGGCACACGTGCCTGTTCTTGCTCCCTGACAAAAGAGGTTTACAACCCGTAGGGCCGTCTTCCCTCACGCGACTTGGCTGGTTCAGGCTCTCGCCCATTGACCAATATTCCTCACTGCTGCCTCCCGTAGGAGTCTGGTCCGTGTCTCAGTACCAGTGTGGGGGACCTTCCTCTCAGAACCCCTACGCATCGTCGCCTCGGTGGGCCGTTACCCCGCCGACTAGCTAATGCGCCGCATGCCCATCCGTCACCGGATTACTCCTTTGACCCCGGGAAGATGCCTTCCTGAGGTGTTACGCGGAATTAGTCGGAATTTCTTCCGGTTATTCCCCTGTGACGGGCAGGTTGCATACGTGTTACTCACCCGTGCGCCGGTCGCCGGCGATTGAAGCAAGCTTCAATCCCGCTGCCCCTCGACTTGCATGTGTTAAGCCTGTCGCTAGCGTTCATCCTGAGCCAGGATCAAACTCTTCGTTGTTTAAATTGTTTTTATATCCTCGCTCCGGAATCCGTTATCGTAGTCCAAAGTCATACTTCTTTGACGGTATCAATCCGGAAAATTTCTTCTCCTATACTTGTACTACTTGTTGAATTATGTAAATCTCTCAAAGAACTCTTTTGTCGCTTTCGTTTTGCGAACGTGGATGCAAAGATAAGGACTTTTATTTTAAACCTCCAAATTTTTCGGAACTTTTTTTCTAAAAGTTTGTTTCATCATTTTGTACCGGCGTTCTCTCTCGAATGCGGGTGCAAAAGTAGTGTTATAAAACATAACTTCCAAACTTTTTCGGTATTATTTTTCAAGTTTTTTCTCATGGCTCAACAATCCTTATTTTTAATGTACGCACGATAAAGGCACATATATTTATCTGTACTGATGTTGACAATATCTGGATGGGCATGGAAATAGGTTTCAAGTTTCAAGGTTTCACGAACCCCTTTTCCTCACACACGCACAAGTACATATTAATACAGTTCCTCATGATCACTCCGTCCGCCTCGGGTAAAGACATCATGTCGTGGCTACGCAAGTTCTTCGAGGCTATCCATCCCGCATAACAAGCATAAAGGGATTTATTTGAAACCTATATAATGTACGCATAGTGTGTGTGAAGAAAAAGGTTTCATGAAACCTTGAAACTTGAAACCTGCCTATAGTCATTTTTTAATTCGATAGACGCATAAGCAAAGAAGAGCCATACGATAGACTTAATTCCTCCGAGCCAATGACTTAAATCAAAGAGCGCAAAGAGTTAAGTCATCAAGCGCAAAGACTCAACTTCTCACCCCCCAAGTTCCAAGTCCTTTATGTACCTAAATCCACAACTAATTAAAAAATCTGATAACAGAACACGAATGTCCGCTCTCATCAGTCCGACACATTGAAGCGTATTCCCACAGGGTCATCATATTGTTTTTGCAGCTTATAAAGCTCGTCTCGCATGCGTTTCGTCACTGCCTCGTAACTGGGCTTACCGTAAAGGTTATTCATCTCGTGGGGATCTTCTTGGAGGTCGTAAAGCTCCCATACGTCGATGTCGTTGTAGAAATGGATCAATTTATAACGATCATCACGTACGCCGTAATGACGCTTCACGGAATGCTCGGCGGGATACTCGTAGTAATGATAGTAAAGGGAGTTACGCCAGTTCTCCGGTCGCTCGCCTTTCAGCAAGGGAAGCAAGGACTCGCCTTGGATGTCGGCTGGGATGGGGGCTCCGGCCAGTTCCAAAAAAGTGGGGGCGTAATCAATATTCTGCACGAGCTGCGGGATATCGCCCTTCTTGCCACCCGGCAGACGCATCAGCAACGGGGTGCGGAAGGATTCCTCATACATGAAGCGCTTGTCGAACCAGCCATGCTCGCCCATGTAGAAGCCTTGGTCGGAGGTGTAGACGATCAACGTGTTATCCAGCAAATCGTTCTTCTCCAGATAATCGAGCACGATACCGATGTTCCGATCCACGGAATGGATCACCCGAAGGTAATCGTGCATATAACGCTGGTATTTCCACTCGGCCAGCTCCTTACCCGTGCGTTTCTTCGCCTTGAAGTCTTGGATGATCGGATCGTAATAGGCGTCCCAAGCGGCTTTCTGGTCCGGATTCATGCGGTTATAAAGCTCACGGCCGTACTTCTCCAGATCGGCGTTGGAGGAATGGATCTTGTTCTCCTTATCGGCCATTTTCAAGTCGTATACGATATCCATATCCTTGATGATGCTCATCTCCTGCTCCGAGGCAGCGATGCGGCCGGCGTAATCATCGTAGAAATTCTCGGGCAGCGGGAAGGTCACATCGTCGTAAAGACGCAGGTCGCAGGTATCGGGCATCCAAGTACGGTGCGGGGCCTTATGGTGCAGCAGGAGGCAGAAAGGCTTGCTCTTGTCTCGTTTATTGTCCAGCCAATCAAGAGCCAGATCGGTCGTGATGTTCGTGGCGTACCCTTCGATCTGACGCTTCTCGCCGTTATCGATGAAGATGGGGTTATAGTAATCGCCTTGGCCTACGAGGATGTTCCAGTAATCGAAACCAGTGGGATCGGAAGTGAGGTGCCATTTACCGATCATGGCGGTTTGGTAACCAGCTTTACGCAATAGCTTCGGGAAGGTCTGCTGCGAGCCGTCGAAGGTATGGGCGTTATCGATGAAGCCGTTCTTGTGGCTGTGCTTGCCGGTCAGCATGCAGGCACGGCTGGGGCCACTGATGGAGTTGGCTACGAAGCTATTGGTGAAACGTACGCCCTCGTTTGCGATGCGGTCGATGTTGGGGGTTTGGATGTATCGCTTGTCGTAGGCGCTGATGGTTTGGAAGGAGTGATCGTCCGTCATGATGTAAAGGATGTTCATGGGCTTGGCGGGCTGCCCGGACGTATTCTCTTTTTGGCTACAGGAGGTGGAGGCTATCGCCGCCAGACCTGTCAGAATGAATAGTTGATTTGTTTTCATGTATTCCGCATAGATTTATGTTGTTTTGATTGATTTTGCCTAAATACACTCAGCTACAGACTTGTAGAGACGGGGCATGCCCCGTCTCTACAAGTGGTGATATTAACCTTGGTGATATTAGCCGAGGAGGTCTTTCAGTTTGCCTTCGGATTGCAGCTTCACGATCAACTCGCCAAACAGAGTATTCGTCCAAGCGAACCACGAGCGGGTGTAATCGGAAGGATTGTCCTTATGGAAAGACTCGTGCATGAAGCCCGTGCCTCCGTCCGTATCACGAAGCGTCTCTATGCAATACCGGATCTCCTTCTCGTCGTTGGAAGTCGTAGCACGCATGATCAAGCTCATCGGCCAGATATAGTTGAAACCGATATGCGGACCGCCGATGCCCTCGCCGGCCTTTCCCTTGAAGAAGTAAGGGTTGGAAGGACTCAGCACCAAGCGGCGGGTATTCTGGTAAACCGGGTCGTTCACGTCCACGCAACCCAAGAACGGCAAAGCCAGCAAACTCGGTACGTTAGCGTCGTCCATGAATACCTGTCCACCATAACCATCCACCTCGAAGGCGTACACCTTACCGAACTCCGGATGCTCCACGATAGCGTATTTCTTCACGGCCTCCTCTACCTCACCTGCCAACGCCTCGCAACGGCCGGCCAAGTCCGTGTTATTTCTTACGACACGAAGAATCTCAGCCACCTGACGAAGCGAGGTGATAGCGAACAAGTTCGACGGAACCAAGAAGCCGAACAGCGTAGCGTCGTCGGAAGGACGGAAAGAGGAGACAATCAAGCCAACCGGGTTCACCGGGCTACCCCAACCATCGTTCAAGAGAGTATCGCCTTGGCGGTCCGTCACACGGGAGAAACGGTACGGCCCGAGGCTATCCTTGCGCTGTTGCTCACGGAAGGTGCGGTAGACGGCCTCCATCGCTTGCTCCCATTTGCTGTCGAATACGGAGGTATCGCCTACTTCCTTCCAGTAATGATACGCCAAGCGGATCGGGTAGCAAAGCGAGTCGATCTCCCATTTACGCTCGTGAAGCTCTTTCTTCATCTCCGTGCGGTCGCTCTCCCACTCGCTCCCGGTAGGGCCTTCATTGAAGCCGTTGGCATAGGGATCGATCAGGATGCAGGCGGTCTGGCGATTGATAGCGCCGATCAGCATTTGCCGCAAGTCCTTATCCTTCTTCGCCAAGGTGACGAAGGGGTAAACCTGCGCCGAGGAGTCACGCAACCACATGGCGTGAATATCTCCGGTGATCACAAACGTATCCGGCTTGCCGTCTACCATCTTGAACTCACAGGTCGTGTCCAAGGTATTCGGGTAGCAGTTCTCGAACATCCAAGCCAGCTTCGGGTCCTTGATACGGGCCTTGGAAGCCTTCAGTTGCTCCTCTACCGCCTTGGAGGTAAACTTACGGGCCTCGGGAGCCGGGCGCTTGCTGGCGTAATCGCCGGTCACCTTAGAGGCGATCGTGCTAAAACTCTTTTTATTGTCGGGCGTACTCACGGCGGAGTATACCTTCTCGCCAACCAACAGGCCGGCCAAGGAAATAGATCCTGTTTTCAGGAAATTACGTCTTGTAGTCATTTATATAATTTTTATGGTATTATATTCCAGTGGCAAAGTTAAGAAAAAAATAAAGGCTCCCAATCCTTTTCGGACCGGAGCCTTCGCCAACTCAATAATTCCTTAAATTAGCCTAAATACGATTTTAGAAGCTTGCTACGAGTTCCTTGTCTTAATCTTCTGATTGCTTTTTCCTTGATCTGGCGGACACGCTCTCTAGTGAGGCCAAATTTGTCGCCAATCTCTTCCAATGTCATTTCCTGACAGCCAATACCGAAAAACATCTTGATTATCTCACATTCTCTTTCGGTCAGTGTAGCAAGCGCTCTATCAATTTCCTTAGCCAATGACTCGTTCATTAACGACCGATCCGCGATAGGAGCGTCATCGTTCACAAGCACATCCAAAAGGCTGTTGTCTTCGCCTTCCACGAACGGGGCATCCACGGAAATATGACGTCCGGACACCTTCAAGGTATCGGAAATCTTATCCACCGGGATATCCAACTCATCAGCAAGTTCCTCTGGAGACGGTCTGCGCTCGTTTTCCTGCTCGAACTTGGAGAAGGCCTTGCTGATCTTGTTCAGCGAGCCTACTTGGTTCAACGGAAGACGCACGATTCTTGACTGCTCTGCCAAAGCTTGCAGAATAGATTGGCGAATCCACCATACAGCATAGGAAATAAACTTGAAACCTCTCGTCTCATCGAATTTCTCGGCAGCCTTGATCAAGCCTAAGTTACCCTCATTAATAAGGTCGGGCAAACTCAAACCTTGGTTCTGATATTGCTTAGCCACAGAAACGACGAAACGGAGATTCGCACGGGTCAATTTCTCTAACGCCCTACGGTCTCCTCTTTTGATAGCCTGTGCCAATTCCACTTCCTCTTCTACCGTGATAAGATCCTCTCGACCAATCTCTTGAAGATATTTATCCAGCGAAGCGCTTTCGCGGTTGGTAATGGACTTTGTGATCTTTAATTGTCTCATTCAATTTGTTTAATTGAGAATACGGGGTGCAAAGATAACCATTTTTGTTGAAAGAATTGGCTGGATGCACCCCACATCCAGCCAATTAAAAACCTTTAACAATCTTTTTACACCTATAAGACTACAGTCCTTGTTTATCTTATTCGGCAAGATCTATCGCATAGTACTTCGTACGTCCGTTCGGGTAGAAGCCTTTAATGAAGAGGCCTTGATCTTCCGTACGTCCTTGAAGTATGCTTTCCACAATCTTTTCCAAGTCTTCCGGAGCAGAGATCTTCTGGTTGTTTACAATCATGATAATGAAGCCTTTCTTTATACCGGCGTCTTTCAGTTTGCCGCTGGTCAGACCGGTGACCTCGATACCATAACTTACACCTAACTTACGTTTCTGCTCGTCGTTCAAAGCCTTGAACGCTGCGCCCATAACCTCTGCGCTGTCACCACCCTTCACGACCTTGGTGCTACCTTGCGCATTACGGAGTTCTACCGTGAATTTCTTCGTGCTACCGTTGCGGTTGATCGTCAACTCTACCTTGTCGCCCGGACGGTATTTGCTGATCTGCTCTTGCAAAGCGCTAGACGATTTGATCTTCACGCCGTTCACGGCTACAATCACGTCACCCTTCTCGATTCCGGCTTCCTTAGCGGAGCTGCGCTCGGCGAAACCACCTACGTAAGCGCCCTCGAATACTTTCACTTTCTCTTTCTCAGCGTCGGGCACGTATTGCGGGTCTTGTATCAATACGCCTAATACGGCACGCTGCACGGTTCCGAATTGCTTCAAGTCGTTAGCCACCTTACCGGCGATGCTGATAGGCACGGCGAAAGAGTATCCGGCGAAGTTACCGGTCTCGGAGTAGATAGCGGTATTGATACCGACTAACTCGCCTTTCGTGTTCACTAGCGCCCCACCACTGTTACCCGGGTTCACGGCGGCGTCTGTCTGTATAAACGACTCGATCTTGCTACGATCCTTGCCACCGGCGCCGATGTTGCCACGGCTCTTAGCGCTCACGATACCTGCCGTAACGGTAGAGGTCAAGTTAAACGGGTTACCTACCGCCAACACCCACTCACCTACTTTCAACTTCTCAGAATCACCAAAGGGGATCGTAGGTAAGTCGGTTGCCTCGATCTTGATCAAGGCGATATCTGTTGTCGGATCAGCCCCTATAATCTTTGCCGGGAATTTCCGGTTATCGTTCAAGGTAACCTCCAGCTCATCGGCTCCGTCGATCACGTGGTTGTTCGTGATGATATAACCATCCGTAGAGATAATGACACCCGAGCCGGCGCCCACACGAGGTTGCTGCTGCGGACGTTGGAACCCTCCACGGCCACCGAAGCCGAAGAAATACTCGAACGGGTCCATATACTGCTGACCGCCGTCCCCGTTAGAGGCTTGCGCGTTAGCCGTGGCCTTGATATGGACAACCCCGTGGATGGCGCTCTCGGCGGCCGTAGTGAAATCGATATTCTCGGCGGCCACGGTTCCATAATTCGTCAATCGATACGGTTGCTTGAAGGTATTCTCAACTCCGGAGGCCAACTCCACCGGACGTTGATTCTTATTCATCAGGTAAGTACTCGTTCCGATCGCGGCACCAGAACTAATGGCTGCTATCAGAGCAACACCAAGCACATTCTTCCAGATATTTTTCATACTTTTCTTATTTAATTAAACACTTAAATTTAACAGTTTCTTTACGGCAAAGAAAACTCAAAAATTGTGCGGATATTCCATTTCCATCGTATTTTTTATCACTTTTAACGAGGCATCACAGGGGCTTAACCGCACTTAACAGTACTGTGTATTGCAAAGTACCTTTTTAACAATTAAACAGCAGACGAATTGACAGTTGACACGCGATAACTGACAGTCGGCAATCGATAAATGACAGTCGGTTACTGGCAATCTACAATCCTTGTTCGTATAAAAAACACCTAGGAGACAGAATATGTTTACGGCTGAAAAAGAAAATGTTATCCTATCTCTCCTATGCGTCTCCAAAATAATTGTCAACCGCCGACCGCCAACTGTCAACTAAAATACTTATCTTTGTCCTATCGCAGTCTGCCGGTCTGTCGCTCACCTTCGGGTGTGAGGAAAGTCCGGGCAACACAGAGCACCATACTTCTTAACGGGAAGCTGTCCGTGAGGGTAGAGTAACGTAACAGAGAATAACCGCCGGACTCGTCCGGTAAGGGTGAAAAGGTGAGGTAAGAGCTCACCGGGTCCCGTAGCGATACGGGATGCCGTACGTCTTATGGGTTGTAAGGTCATGTATACCGGCGCATGTAGGATGGCTCGTCCGATGCCGGGGGGTAGACCGCTAAAGCTTACCGGCGACGGTAAGACAAGATAAATGGCAGGCGCCTCTTTCCAAAGAGGTACAGGACCCGGCTTATAGGCAGACTGCTTTTTTTATTTGCCAATTAAATCATGTGCCGATATGCCCAAAAACAAGCCACGGGAAGAAAAGAAACCTATTGGAGAACGGATCAGCGCATTATTAGCACGAACCATCCGTTTCGTAACCTACGACATTTGGCGGATTACCGAGAATGAAGTTAGTGGGCTGAAGGAGATTTATATCAATATCATCAAGACGGTCATACTCGCCGTGCGGGGTTTCCAGAGCGAGAACCTGCAAACCAAGGCGTCGGCGCTTACCTACAGTACCTTGTTATCTATCGTACCTTTGCTGGCCGTATTATTAGGTATAGCTAAGGGCTTCGGTTTCCAAGGGACGGTACGGCAGGAGTTGTTCGATTATTTCCCCGGGCACGAGATGGAGCTGAACAAGGCGTTCGAGTTCGTGGAGAGCTATCTGGCGCAGGCGCAGGGGGGAGTGATCATCGGGGTCGGTTTGATTTTATTGTTTTATACGGTGATCAACTTGATCTCGTCCGTAGAGGATACGTTCAACGATATCTGGCAGATCCAGAAATCCCGGCCGTGGTACCGGAAGATATCCGATTATCTGGCCTTATTCCTCGTGCTGCCGGTGCTGATGACGGCATCCAGCGGTTTATCCATCTTCATGTCTACTTTGCAGAACTCGTTCTTGGGGCAATACTTATTTTTTACGCCGCTCATGGAGTTGTTCTTGCATATAGCGCCCTATATTATCACGACATTGGCTTTCACGGGGCTGTACGTCTCCCTGCCAAATACGAAAGTGAGGTTCGTGAACGGGTTGGTGGCAGGCTTTATCGCTGGTTGCGCCTTCCAGTTGTTCCAATTTATTTATATCAGCGGGCAGATTTGGGTGAGCAAGTACAACGCTATTTACGGTAGTTTCGCCGCACTGCCTTTGTTGTTGCTCTGGTTGCAGCTTTCTTGGTTGATTTGCTTGTTTGGCGCAGAGCTGTCGTACGCCTCCCAGAACGTGAAGAAATTCAGCTTTGAGAGGGACAGCAAAAGTATCAGCCGCCGGTACAAGGATTTCCTGACCCTACTGATCGCCTCGCTGATCATCAAACGATTCGTGAAAGGCGAGAAACCCTATACGGCCGACGAGCTATCCGACGCTTACCGCATCCCTATCCGCATAACGACACAGATCCTATACCTGCTCACGGAGTTGAACATCATCATCGAGGTGAATTACGGGAATGACGACCGTGTGGCATACTACCAGCCGGCGATCGATGTCAATAAGATCACGGTCAGCTACCTGCTGACCCGCATGGACGAGTATGGCTCCGAGAACTTCAAGATTGACACGAGCAAGCTTTTCAGCAAGGAATGGAAAGCCCTGCTGAAGACACGTGAGGATATGATAAAGGCAAACGACAATATCCTGCTGAAAGACCTATAGGGAATTGAAAATTGAGAATTGAGAATTGAGAATTAATACAGGAAATAGGGATTTGACGAGTGGGGCGGTATGGAAGGTGATCCTGCGTTTCGCTTTCCCTTTGCTGATCGGCAATCTGCTGCAACAACTCTATAACGTGACCGACAGCGTCATTGTCGGGCAGTTTCTAGGGAAAGAGTCGTTGGCGGCGGTATCGGCTTCCTTCTTCATCTATTACTTTATTATCTCGCTGGTGATCGGTATCGGGAGCGGTACGTCGGTGGTGATCTCGCAGTTTTTCGGGGCGAAGAAGTTCGATAAGGTGCAAAAAGCCTTCTCATCTTTCTTTATCTTCATGTTGGTCGCAGGGGTATTGCTGTCCATAGCGGGGATTATTTTTGCCGAGCCGATGTTCAGGCTGACGAACACGCCGGAGGACGTGATCCCGCAGGCGGTCGCTTATTTCAGGATTTATGTAGGGGGTACGTTCTTGTTCGTCACTTTCAATAGCATTATCTCCATATTGCGGGGTGTCGGGGAGTCCGTGCGCCCCATGCTGTTTATCCTGCTTACCACGATTTTGAATATCGCCTTGGATTTTCTCTTCATTGTCGTTTTCAAATGGGGGATCGAAGGGGCGGCACGGGCTACGGTGATCGCCCAAGGGATCGGCATGTGCGTGGCCCTAGGCTACGTGAACAACACCCATCCCCTGCTCTCTATCAAGAAACAGGATTTATTGTTCGATATGGGACTGTTCAAGGAAGGGCTCCGCATCGGGCTTCCCTCCAGCGTACAGCAATGTGCCATCTCGCTAGGATTGATCGCCTTACTGGGGATCGTGAACAGTTTCGGCACGGATACGCTCACCGCTTACGGGGCGGCGGGAAAGATCGACACGATCATCATCCAAGCGGTATTGACCCTCTCTGGGGCGCTAGCTGCTTTCTGCGGGCAAAACATCGGAGCCGGGCACTTGGACCGGGTACGTGACGGGGTACGATTCGCCATGCTTGTCAACCTATTGCTGGGTCTAGCGACCTTCACGGCCATCTATTTCTTCGGGGACAAGATGATGCTGGCTTTCACCAAGGACCCGGAGGTGATCCGGATTGGCAAGGAATATTTATTGATCATGGGAGGATTCTTTATCGTACACGGCGGCTTGAACGTCTTCAACGGGGCATTACGGGGAGCTGGCGATACCCTGTTCCCAATGGCAGTAAGCATCACTTGTCTTTGGCTGATACGCATTCCCCTCGCCTATTGGTTTAGCTCTATCTGGGGACGGAGCGGTATCTGGTGGGCCATCGGCGCCAGCCTTTGCATCGGGCTTACAATCACCTATATCTATTATAAATTGGGATTCTGGAAGAACAAAGGGCCTTTACGGAAGAAATAAGCATAGCTTATTATTCGTTTCCGTCGGGGTCGCATCGCCCGATCGCTTGATTGAATAGAGAAAAAGTCCTCAAGTCATTGACTTGAGGACTTTTTAGTTGCGGAGGCAAGACTCGAACTTACGACCTTTGGGTTATGAGCCCAACGAGCTACCACTGCTCCACTCCGCGATATAGTCGCTATCATTTCTTGATTGCGAGTGCAAAGGTATATATTACATTCCAAACTTCCAAACATTTTCAAGAAATATTTTCAATTTGTTTGCGTACGCCCTTCACTATCGGGCAGTGAAGCCTTGTTTAGCAGCAATTTGACACTAGAGATTCTCGATCGTATCAAAACCGAATGGTTCATATAAATGCAGACGGTTTCTCAACGATTGTATCTCCGCCTGCAAATTCCGCATCCGGTCCAGCATATGATGAATGGCCTCGATTCCCTCGATGTTAATAGACAAGTCATAATACATACGTGTGTATTGTTCCAGATCACGGAGCTGGGAAGAGAAGAGATACCTCTCTCCATCCATGATATTAATGTCTATCAAACCTCCCTCTTCCAGCAAAATGATGAACGAAGGGTCTATATGGCATTTCTGGCAGTATTCACTGACAATAACTAAATCTGTTTGCATAATACACCTGTTTTTAATTTAGACTTTGTATTTCCCGGAACAATTCCTTCTGTTTCTCTGTCAAGTTGGTCGGCACCTCGATCGAGTACGTGACGATCAAGTCACCAAACTGCCCCTCCTTCTTGTAAACAGGGAATCCCTTACCTTTCAACCGGACTTTCGTATTGTTTTGCGTGCCCGGTTTTACTTTCAGTTTCACCTTGCTATCCAAGGTATCGATAATCTGCTCGCCACCCAAGACCGCCGTATAGAGGTTCAAGGGGACAGTCAGGTACAGATCGTCTCCCACCCGTTTGAAACGGCTGTCGTCCGGGATAATGAACGTGATGTACAAATCACCGGCAGGGCCTCCATTCATGCCCGGCCCGCCTTGGCCTTTCAACTTAATGGTTTGCCCGTTGGCTACGCCGGCGGGAACCGTGATACGCAGGTTCTTGCCGTTCACGGTGATCACCTGCTTATGTGTCTTGGCCGCATCCATCAAGGATAAGTGCAATTCGGCCGTGTAATCCTGTCCACGGAACCCATGATTAGAACGGCCACCGCCACCCCGGCGGGAACCAAACATAGACTCAAAGAAATCCGAGAACTCTCCATCATCGCCGGAGGAAGACCAATACGTACCTCCACCGTTCGAGAAGCCGCCGCCAAAGCCGCCACCTTGCTGGCCGTACTGCTTCCGTTGAGCCTCGAACTCATCCGCATGTTTCCAATTCTCCCCGTACTGGTCGTATTTCTTACGCTTTTCCGGATCGCTAAGCACCTCATTCGCCTCATTGATCTCCTGAAACTTACGATGGGCGTCGGGATCGTTCGGATTCAAGTCAGGATGATATTTCCGAGCCAACTTCTTATAGGCTTTCTTGATATCATCCTGAGAAGCGTCCTTGTTCACCCCCAAAATCTTGTAATAATCGATATAGGCCATAATCTGATATGTTTAGTCTATTTTTCTCATATAATTATATAACAATAAACATACCAAGGATAGTTTTGGTTAGTGAAAATTTACTTAAAACGTTTTTAATCGTACACGCACGGAATTAAGATTATCTGTAGATAGAAAAGGCTCTAGCCGGGATCATCAGATACCGCTAAAGCCTTTTATGGATAGGAAATTCTTCGAACCTTATTTAAACTGCATCATCTTGCTGATATACTTCCCGACAATATCGAACTCTAGGTTCACTACCGTACCTTTCTCGATCTGGCAAAAGTTCGTGTTATCGTGCGTATAAGGGATGATAGCGACTTGGAAACTGTTTTGCTGGGAGTTGCATACCGTCAGGCTGACGCCGTTCACGCAAACGGAGCCTTTCTCCACGGTCATATACCCCTGCCGGGCCATTTCCTTATCAAAAGCGTACTCGAACGTATAGTACCAGCTGCCGTCCGCCTCCTTCACCTCCGTACAAACGGCGGTCTGGTCCACGTGCCCCTGTACGATATGTCCGTCCAGACGGCCATTCATCAACATGCTACGCTCCAAGTTCACCTTATCGCCCACTTTCAGGTTCCCGAGGTTCGAACGTTCCAAGGTCTCCTTGATAGCGGTAACCGTATACGTATCTTCCGTCATGCTTACCACCGTAAGGCAAACGCCGTTGTGAGCCACGCTCTGATCTATTTTCAGCTCATTCACGAATGAGCACTTCATCGTCAGATGAAGGTTTCCTTTATCGGATTGGAGGGCTACTACCTGAGCCGCTTCTTCTACAATACCTGAGAACATAATCAAATTGTTTTTAGTTTGTACTCCCAAAACTGTTATTTATTCATGGGCAAAGATAACGCCTTTAAGGTAATAAGCCCGATAAAAAGGATGTTATTAAATGTTTTTATCACGGTAGAAACCGCACTTATTTATCGTCCAAGGAGATCAAATCGTATCGTTGGCTTCCCATACCCAACGCCTCCGCATGCTCAACGATATGAAAGCCTAAAAACGAAATGGGGGTTATTCACACGACTCCGTATCTCGTATATCATTCTAAACCATCCCTAAACATTCCTTAAAGCCACTTGTTTCATAAATAGATTATCCTAATAATATAGATCTTATGAAATCAAAGAATTTAACACTGGCCTCTCTTTTCGCCGGCTTGCTCATGTTCATGAACCCTACGGGAAGCGAGGCGTGTACAAGGGCCGTTTACCTCGGGCCGGACAATATGGTCGTAACCGGACGTACCATGGATTGGAAAGAGGACCCGCAATCCAACCTTTACCTCTTCCCCCGGGGAGTGCAAAGAAGGGGGGCGATATCCGATAATACCATCCAATGGACCTCGAAATACGGAAGCGTGGTGACCGCCGGGTATGATATCGGTACGTGCGACGGCATGAACGAGAAGGGACTTGTAGCCAACCTATTGTTCCTCACCGAGTCATCTTATTTCCGACCGGACGATAACCGCCCGGTTATGGGGCTTAGCATCTGGACGCAGTATGTACTCGATAATTTCGCCACGGTAGATGAGGCGGTTGCCGAGTTAAGCAAGGAGGTCTTCCGCATCGACGATCCGGATCTCCCGAACGGGGCGAAATCGACCTTGCATCTCTCGATCTCGGACGCTTCAGGAAATAGCGCTATCTTCGAATACCTGAACGGGAACTTGGTTATCCACGAGGGACGGGAATGCCAAGTCATGACGAATTCCCCTACATACGATAAGCAACTAACCTTAAACGATTACTGGCAACAGATAGGCGGCTTGGTCATGTTGCCGGGTACGAACCGAGCTTCCGATCGTTTCGTGCGTGCCTCTTTCTATATCCACGCCATCCCGCAGACAAGTAATTTCCGGGAAGCGGTAGCCGGGGTATTCAGCGTAATGCGTAACGTATCGGTACCTCTGGGAATCACGACCCCGGATCAACCGAATATCTCCTCTACCCGCTGGCGTACGGTAGCCGACCAGAAGAATAAGGTATATTACTTCGAGTCTACTTTAAGCCCGGATATCTTTTGGGTAGATTTCAAGAGCTTGGACTTCAAGGCAGGTACACCTATCAAGAAACTAACGCTCACAGACGGCGAGATTTACGCCGGAAACACCGCCAAAGATTTCAAGGACAGCAAACCGTTACCGTTCTTGTTCGGGATCTGAAGGGCTAGAAAAACAGACAAGAATAAATAAGGGGAGGTATCAAAAGTCGGTATTTACCCCCCTTATTTTTAAACAAGCGTTATTACCTTTTATGATATGCTTAACAATTAAAGCCTATGCCTAAAGCTATCCACCGGATTCGATGTGGCAGCCCGGTAGCTCTGGAAAAAGACAGAGACAAACGAGATCACGAGGCAGAATAAGCCGGCGGCGATAAATATCAGCGGACTTAAACTAATACGATATGAATAATCAGACAGCCAATCTTTCATAAAGTACATAATAATAGGTATGGCGATCACGAAAGCGATCAGCACATAGTTCAAGAACGTGAATACGAGCTTAACCAATATCTGCCGGTTGCTGGAACCAAATACCTTTCGTACGGATACTTCTTGCAAACGCTGTTGGATAAAATAAGTGGACATCGCCAATAAGCCTAGCAAAGAAATAAGGATGGCGATTATCGAGAATACGATTACGATCTTTGCCAAACGGATTTGCGAGTCGAATGAGTTTTGTAAACTCTCATCCATGAAGAAAGCCTCAAACTCAAGTCCGGTCACTTTCTCATATACTTTACCGATAGCCTCCTTTGCGGCGAAAGGATCACCTTGTGTCTCGATCAAGATCATCCAAGGAGCTTCATTATCTTTCAAGAAACGGAACATGACAGGGTTCATCCCTGTCGTCACATTTCCAAAGCAATAGAAATCCCGGACGATACCCGCTATCGCTATCGGCCTTTCGTGCCTATCCAACATAAAAGAGGTCGCATCCTCCGATAAGTTCATCTCACGCATCGCTTGCTCGTTTAGGAACCAGCCCTCTGTCGTTAAATGGTTATCACGCAAAATCTCCAATCCCAGCATATCGTAACAATCCTTATCCATAACGAATTGCTGAAAAGATATATTTTGCCCCTGATAAGTAGAAGTCCAATTATTACTACCGAATAAAGGCAATCCTTGAGTCTTCCCGAGACTATCTACGCATGACAAACCTTTCAACTCACCGACAAAAGCGGATAACTGCCTTTCATCCACCGACCGCATAGCCAATAAATTCTTCGTTTTATATCCGACAGGAGCGTTGATCATATGAACGATCTGGCAAACCATCGTGATAGAGGCGGCGATCATCGTGATCGTGATCACATTTTGGAATACGATAAAGAACTTACTGAATACCATTTTCGTCTTAGCCCGGAACGTACCCCTTACCACCTCGATCGGTTTAGAAGAAGAAATAATGATAGCGGGCAGTAAGCCGGATAAAACTCCCACGACAACCGTTAATGAAACCAAAGCCAATAGCCAGACAGGTCTACCCAATACATTCATATCGACACGTGTCTGCAATAAATCATTGACAAACGGCACGACCGCCAGCGCAAGAAGAACCCCGATAACCAAAGAAATAAACGTAAGCAAAGTAGACTCCAGCATCAAGCGCATGAATAACTCGCCCCGTGAAGAACCCAAAAGGCGCCGGGTAGCCATCTCCTTCGCCCTGAAACCCGCTTGGGCGACCGTCAAGTTAATATAATTAATGACCGCGAAAATCAAGATAAGGAAACCTACGGACATCAGCACGATCACGAAACGCCAATCTCCCTTTCGCAAAGAAGAGTAAGAAGCGGCTTTCGCAAAATACTGCTCACTAAGCGGCAATATGCGTACCTCCTTTGCCGTCCCATATTGATACGGCCAATAAAACTCCTTGAACCAATGGGCCATATCCTCCGCACGAGAAGGGAAATCACTACCCTCACGCACCAAGACAAAAGCCGATGTACTTCCGGCATTCCCCAACTGATCCGGGGCTAAGCTGGGGTTAAAACAGCGAATCTGCTCCCAACGCACGATCACATCCGCTTCGGGAATAGAGGAATGAAGTAAATCCTCCACCACCCCGTTTATAGTAGCCGATATGGTATCTCCCACCACTAACTGCCGTCCCATCGGATCATCCGTTCCGAACATCTTACGGGCGAACGAAGAGGAGACCACCGCATAGTTCCCGGCGGCCAACGCTTGCTCACGAGTGCCTTGTAACAGCTGGAAATCAAAGAAATCGAAGAACGTGGAGTCCGCGAACATCACGTTTGCCTTTAGTTTCCGATCACCGGAAACTACAACTATATTGCTTGAATTATCTGCCACTACCGGGCAAACTTTCTCTACCTCCGGATAGCGTTCCTTTATCTTATAAGGAATGGCGGCTCCGGTGGCCATCCAATTCTCATTCCCGACCAGATAGATACGATCCGCCTTGGTATGAAATTTATCTGTAGACATCTCCTGTACCGTATAGACCGCTATCAATAACACAAACATCAACGATACAGACAGACCAAACACGTCTATCAGCGTATAAGCCTTATTCCTTCCAAGGAACTTTAAAAAGGACTTAAAGTTCAATAAATTGTTCATAAATTATGAATTATCAATTTTCTATTATCTATTTTCAATCACTCAGATTTTAAGCAATTCACCGGATTATCATTAGCCGTCTTGCGGGCATCCAGACAAACCACGGAATATATAATCAATAATACACATACGCCGCAACCCAAGAATATGTACCATGACAAAGGAACCTTCTCCGTGAATTGCTCTTGCCACTTTTGCAAGACAAAGTATGCTATACCACCGCCTAATATGACCGCATAGATACAGATATATCCGATATCCTTTATGAACAACCTCAATATATCCCATAAGGTAGCCCCATTCACCCGGCGAACCGCTATCTCCTTACGACGACGGCTCACCTCATCATTCGTATAGCCAATAAGTCCTATCAACGTAACAAGAAGCGTGACCAAACCTCCGATCATCACGGAATCACGGAATTGACGGGAGTCCTTATATAGATCCATGATCTCGGAACGGAAAGAGATAGCGTTCAGTTCACGATCCGGAAATGTCTCGGATATCTTCTGCTGTAAACGAGCCATACTATCGTTGTTCAGCTCATGGAACTTCACCTGCAAGGTATACATGGGCTTATGCGCATAGAATAATACGGAAGGCCGCATATCTTGGTTCGAGATTCCTCCCAGACGGATATTCTCATAAACACCGCAAATCGTGAATGGCTCCTCATTCCATTTGCTATGCTCGGTGACGCAGATATCCTTCCCGATCACATCATCCGTCCAGCCCGCTACCAATTTCATTTTCTCCACGAAACGGCGGTCTACCATCACCTCTCTTGAATTGGTCACATTTTCCGTGAACGAGCGGCCTTGGATCACGGGAATCTCCATCATGTCCAAATATCCGTTACCTACCCAATAGAGATCGGCGATATTAAAAAGCTCTTGAGTCTCACCCGGTAAAAGAATATTATTACCGGAAGCATGCTCGAAAGGCAATTGATAGACGGTGGTAGCCGCAACGACCCCCGGAAGCCGCATCACCTCATCCAGAATCTTGGCACGAGAGGTAGAGTCCACGCCAGCTAACCCGCAGTAGGCAAGGTTCTCATAGGCATATCCCGGACGATCGTTCACCATAAACGTATACTGACGGGCAACGAAAACAAGCATCGTCACCAAAAAGCCCGTGGCTACAAACTGGACAAGCAACAAGGCTTTCTTCCAGATACGCTTATTCTCCCGGTAATTACGGAAAGCGGAGGCCACCGGAATCCGGGCGTATAATGATCCCGGCATAAAACCAGATACGAAAAACACCAAGATACATATCCCTAGCAAGACCAAGCTACCATTAGACAAGAGCAAGGAATCTAACGAAGTCGCCAACAACTCCTCTACCGTACCTCTAAACGCAAGGATCAACAATAAGGCCAAGATCAGTGAAAGCACTATATGTACCAACGCCTCACCAAACATCATACCATGAATATTATTCTCGCTTGCCCCATAACATTTATGGACAGCCACCTCCTTCGAGCGATTTACGATAGAGGATATCACGATCAAGATATAGTTCATCACCGCCGTGAAGATCAAAGCGAAGGCCAGTAAGGAAAGTATCCATGTCATTCGCTTGACTTGCGGCAACTCCTTGTGTAAGCCATCCAGCTCATGAAACGAGAAACCAATGTTAAACCCTGTCTTTTGCTGTTCCTCCGGAGGGAAATAAGAATTCACGAACGTATGCACCTGTTCCTCCAAAGCTAAAGGATTCACTCCCTTGTGCAATTTCACGTAGCTTATGTAACGATCATTTCCCAACATATTAGTAGGCGAACCCTCCCACATGAACCGACCTGCCGAAGCCATAGAAACAATCACATCGTAACGGGAATGAGAATTTTCCGGAACTTCCTCAAAAACGCCACCAATAGTCATAGTACGTCCCGGCGAACTGTCTACCGTGAAGTTTTTCCCGATAACATCGCCCCCGATATTTTTCGCTATACGACTTGATATCAATACGTACATCGGGGTGGAAAGAACCTCTTTCGCATTTCCGATCAACATAGGACGAGGAAGAATATCAAAGAAACAACTATCCGCTATGATACAACGACCGGAGTATTTCATCTGGGTGTCGGTCATCGTAAAGGTCCAGTCTCCAAAACTCGTGTATCGGGTGACGGTCTCGATCTCGGGTATCTGTTGTTGCATAGTTGGAGCGATGCCACCGCTTGTTTGCGGATAATCCTTCAACTCCCCTCCATTTTGCTGGTATTTCGCCCATACTTGATAGACCCGGTCTCTATCCGGATAAAAATCATCATACGATTGTTCGAAATAGACTTTAGCGATCAATACCAAGCCTACCGCTAAGCCGATTCCCAACGATACGATTTTCATCACGTTATGCCGCCCTTTCTTAAAAATGGAACGAATGGCGATTAGTATGTTTTTCATATTATATCGATTTTATTCCAGCACCAGCACTTCATTATCCTTATAACTCTCATAACTGGACACAATCACCTTCTCACCGGCTTCCAGACCTTCAAGAACCTCATAATATTGCGGGTTCTGACGACCGATCTTGATAGAACGCCTGTAAGCTTTCTTTCCATCCGGATCAAGAACAAATATCCAACTTCCACCCGTACTCTGGAAGAAAGTTCCCTTCGGGATAATGATACTCTCGGTAGGTTGTCCCAGCTCCAAGTTGATATAGTAGGTCTGTCCGCTACGGATATTATCCGGACGCTCACCCGTGAAAACGAAATCCGTACGGAACTTACCATCACGAACCTCGGGATAAACTTTGCGCACCGTTAAGTCGAAAGACGAGCCTTGACGCTCGAAAGCGGCGCTTAAGCCCGGTTTCACACGGTCTATATAATGCTCGTCGATCATGGCCTCGATCTTATAATCGGAAAGGTCGTTAATCTGGCCGATCTTTTGTCCCGGATTGATACTTTGCCCCAATACGACATCCAACAGTCCCAACTCACCGTCGATCTGGGAACGGACATTCAAGTTTTCCTTACGCTCACGGATCAACAGGATATTCTTCCGCATGTTCGCCAAGCTGGCCTCCATCTCATCCATCTGGATCGTGCGGGAGATAGAGTCTTGGCGCAAGCGCTCGGTAATCAAGGCGTGCTTTTGAGAGGCCAACTCGAAGTCCTCCTTCGCTTTCAGATAATCCTCCTTGGCGATCAAGTTCTCTTTATACAACTGCTCTTGTTGGTTGAACGAGCGGCGGGCCCGGTTCATGTCCATATCGTATTGAAGTTTCTCCATCTGATTGGTCAGCTTATCCTGCTCCATGGTAACCTGCGTATTACGAAGGAAGTTCTGCTTCTCCGCCAACTCGGCCTCAGCGTTCAATATCTGCAAATCCAAATTTGAGTTACTCAGACGAACAATGATATCGCCTTTCTTCACTTGGGCGCCCTCTTCCACGACTTTCTCCTGTACGATACCGCCCTCCTCGGGGCTAAGCTGCACGACCGTGATAGGTTGCACCTGACCATCCATACGAAAGAAGTCATTGAATTGCTCACGGGTCACATTACCGATGCTAATCCCTCTCGCGTCCACTTTCAACGTAGAAGCATGATCACCAAAGATAATCCATCCCAACAAGATAACGAACAACACGCCACCCGCTACATAAGGAATATGCTTCTTCTGAAGACCTTTCTTTTTCTCTAATTGTATATCCATCGTATTCTATATTTTTTATTATCATCTAAATTCTATGTTCTCAATTCTTATTCATTGATAAGAGGCTTGCCCTTATAATAATCTACCAACTTGCTTTTCAATAAGTACATCAATCGCTTTTGAAGCAGATTGGCCTTGGACTCCAACAGCGTATTCGCGCTTGTCTGTACATCCAGCGTGCTCATCAGGCCTTCCTCGTACTTCCGTAGGGTAACACGATAAGCCAACTCATCCGATCTCACCTTCTTATCCATCTGTATGGCCTCTTTAGCGTATCCCTCACGATCCAAGACGGATTGCTCTACCGCTGTCTGCAACTGGCGAAAGACCTCTGTTCTTGTCTCCCGTGCGATCCGCATATTGTTACGGTAACGACGAGCGTTCGTTAATCTGCTCAAACCATCGAATAAGGGGAAACTAAGGCTAAAAGAGACATATTCACCACGGTTATTCTTAAACTGATCCTTGAAACCTTCCGGGGCATTATCAGACTTCAGGTTCTCGAAATAACTCGTAGAGATTCCGGCATTCAAATAAATACTCGGCAACAACTTTCCTTTATAAATACGATATTGGTATTTACTTTGCGTTAATTGATACTCGGCTTGCAAGGCGGTAGGGTTATTCCCGGACGCATAAGCGAAAATCTCCGCCACGTTCTCTACTTCCGGGACATAATTGATATCCGGTAATAAAGTATCCACCTCCAGTTCTAAATCAGATGGATAATTCATACATTCCCTCAAGGTAAGCAAGGCCGTATTGAAAAGATTCTGCTGGTGGGTCAATGTATAATCATCGGCCGCTACTTGAGCCTCGAATTGAGCTACATCCGCTTTCCCTTTCAAACCCAGCTCTTCTTGCCGGCGAGTCTTATATAAGGTACGGTTACTCTCCTCCAATTTCTCGGCCGCCATACGAATCGTTCCTTTATAATATACCACATCCATATAAGCCTGCATAGCTTTCATCGCTAAATCATCTTTCGCTTTCTGGATGTCATTAACTCCCATACGGCGATTGGATTTTGCCATCAACCATTGATTGATCAGCTGTCCGCCCGTAAAAATAGGAATAGAAGCGTCGAGGCCATAGTTATTATTAAACGTAGAAGTATTCTCATAGGTATTGGTCGCAGGGTCAATCGAACGGCCAAAACTATATTGCGCTCCGACCTTAGCCGATGCCGCCGGGAAAAAAGAAGCTACGGCGGCATTCCGTTCCGCCTTATACGTATCTGATGTATAAACTTGCTTTTTAACCGATGGGCTGTTTTCCACGGCATAGCGCATACATTCATCCAAAGTCCAAAGTTTCTCTTGGGCCACCGTCGCGGTAGCGAAACTGAGAGAAAGAACTGTTGTAAGTAATATTTGTTTCATTGCTCTATTATTTTCTACTTAAAAGAATAGCAAAGAACGTGCCAAAACACATAAACAACTAAACAACAATCAGATAACAAAAAGCCATTCTTTTAGAACTGTCCAATATTTTGACAACGCTGTCTAATTGTTTGACACTATTCCCACTTTGACACGTAAGAGCGTCTCCTCTTCTCCCTAAGCAAAAAACGCTCCGCTCCTATATGAATTCTTGCTCGATAGCCTATGAATTCTTATGCGCATACTGTATAATTCTACAAACCACGACGTGGTCTGTACAGATCAAGACGTGGAATATACAGATCACGACGTGGTCTATATATTCCACGGCGATAATCTGGAAATAGATGAGATAGTAATTATATTTGTATATAGTAAGAAGAATGTTTTTTACTTGAAGATACGAACAATTGTTTTGATTACAATCGTTGACTATCCTTTAGATTTAAGGGCAGGACACAAAAAAAGGGAAACAGTTGAATACCAACCATTTCCCTTTTTCCAAGTCGGGGTACCAAGATTCGAACTTGGGACCCCCTGCTCCCAAAGCAGGTGCGCTAACCGGACTGCGCTACACCCCGTTTTGCAATTCATAGTGTTTATCTCTGATTGCGGTGCAAAGGTACGCCTTTATTTTAAACTACAAAACTTTTCGGTAACTTTTTTCATGAAAAATATCATTTTCTTGTTGAGTGGATAGAATGGAACTTTGCGTCAGATAGTTCTTATCGTTGGCGTAAATAAATAAAAGGGTTCCATTCTTTATCGTATTAATAATTGGCTTACTGACAGATACAGGCAACGCAGGGCAACCAAAGCTACGTCCTAACCGACCCGAGGAAGCTGCCACAGAAGGATCGGAATAAGAGGCGCCATGAATTACAATCGCCCTTTGCTTAGCCAAATCATTTATTCCTTTTTCCAATCCATTTAGGATAAGCGAATAGCCATTCCGGCCTTGGTACGTATTTTCCGTCAGATAAAATCCTAAAGAGCTTTTGTGGGAACCGTTCTCGTTCGAGAAAGAGGTCGCATAATTCCCTCCGCTATTCTTACCGTGAGAAACCAAAGAGGTGTAAAGTATTCTCTTTTGCCGTATATCCAATACAACCATACGCTCCGCCGTAGAAGGTTTAGAGAAATCGATCAATGTAAGGATATCCTTATTTTTCCGATCAATCTTCTCGGAACCTCTAAGCCCCTGCATAAACGCATCGAAACAAACCCATTGTTCCAATCGCATCTCCTCATATAATTGGCGCCCCATAACCGCCACAGACGTTGATCCCGTTTCCGGAGATAGGGCACGCAAAACGCCACCGGTTGAAATTGAACCTACAGACAAGACAATAAAAAACAAATACAAGAAAATCCTTCGCATACTAAAAAACAATAACGCCGCAAAGTTATGATTTTTATTCTAATACAAAAACAATCGTCTCATTAACAGGCGCCCAATCATAAACAAATTGCGCATGCGAAGTCGCGTTTCTCACACACATATGAGACCGGGGTGTCGTTCCCAACGAAGGACTATATTCGATCAACGATTTACGAGGAGCGTTGACCGGTACGCCATGGATATACGCCCCATTCGTAAAACGGTTGGCATAAGGAGCGAATCCACCTGTCTCCTTGGAACCGTCTACCAAATAGATCATGCGAGACTTTTTTTCTTGGAGAACATACATTCCCAACGGGGTTTCCTGCGCATAAGGAGGACGATGCTGTCCGGTAGTCGCAGGGTTCATGCTACGAACCAACCATTTCGAGCCGACGTGCTCCAAGGTCGCGATATTCTGGTTATGACGATCCACGAAGATCGCCTTATCGAAGACTACCGTATCCCCTATTTGCTTGATATATTTCCTCGGAGCATACCACTCCTCCCCCCCATCGTACACGGTTTGTATACGAGCGAATTTAGAATCCTCATCCATCACCTCGATACGGACCAAGCTACCGTCACGTCCATAGATCTCGGGAATCACGGTATCAGTCAGCAAATAAAGCGGGACGGATTGATAGCGTTCTACACCAAGCGTATCGGAAACCCTCTTATAGGCATCTCTCTTGAAGACTTTTACAAGAGGAGCCTCTCCATTCCTGTTTTTATAGTTCTGCAAGATCGCCCATTGAGACGGCTCCTTTTGGATCGACTCCAATAAGGATAATCTTTCTTTCATTTTCTCCCACTGGAACTCCCGTGTCGTATCTTTATAGGGGTAAGTATCTTCTAAAGTATGCTTATCGTAAAGCAGCTCTTTCTCTATTTCGATACGGGGAGGCAAAGTCTCCACGATCACAGCGGAATCCTTCGATATAGAATCCACAGGAGTTAAGACCTCGGTTTGAGCAGGCTCGGTCCTCGGCGTACAATAACTTAGCGTACAAAGGCTCGATATCAAAAGTATAAAAACTGTTCTCGTCATCATTATTACCCGGGATTTATTTGAATATTGTAAATATACGATTTTTCCCAAATAACAGGTAATCTTATCATCTTGTTTACAAAGTAACCGCGCCAAATGACAGAGCTATCCTATATTCATCCTATAATCCATTTACTGCCCGGTATTAATGAGATAATCTTTGTCGTCACATAACAGCAGATAAATGTACTTACCGCAATGCATGGTATGGCGGCGACAGTAGGCAAGGCTAAGTCGTGCTTAAACACCGTTACCCACAATCCAAGCCAAAATATATGCATAAGGTACATACCGTAGCTGAGTTTAGACATCTCTGTTATGAGTCGTGGAGATTTCGAATTGCCTATGCAGGTAAAAGCGAGGAACGTACCCGTCGTAAGAAGCACACAGTTGATCGTACAGAAAGCCCATCCGATCTCTATCTCGGGTGTGACAAGAGTTACTCCGGGTATCGCTTGGACATAGAAGGAATAAATCGTCAGCAAGGCACCGACGACCATCGAGGCGATTCCGATAACCAGACGTTTAGAACGGTTCCATGTAAGATGGACATGTATATAATGTGCCAGTACGAGGTATCCTAAATAACCGGAGAAGTACCACAGTATATGGTATTCGTTCCAAAAACATTGTCCCCACACCTCGCCGAAGCAACGATTGAGATAGGGCATACAGGTCGACAACAGAAACAAGCCGATGAAAAAACGCTCTTCTTTCGCCGTGGCTTTATTCAACCATGGCGATATTACGGGTATAAATAAATAGAGGCTGATCAAAGGGTACATGAACCACAAATGTCCGGCCAGTGAAGGAAAGTTCAAGAATATTCTCGATATATCTTTCAATGATGTCTCGGCATCTATCTGCCCCCACAGCAAGGGTAAAGTGCTGTATAGTATCATAAATATGAAAAACGGCGGTAAGATGCGGATACAACGCTGACGGTAGAATTGCCAAGAGGTCAGCCCTGCCTTCATCGGCGCAAGAAGAAAGGCGGAGACAATTATAAACAATGGCACCGCCATGCGTGAGAAACCATCGTATACAGCTACCCACAACCGATCAGCCTCATTGGCCAGATAAGATTGCGGTCCCACCATATCCGTGGAGCCCTCAGCTCCATAAAAGTTTTCACTGGCGTGGACAACCATGACAAGGAAGCACGCGAACACACGCACGTAATCCAAAAAAACTATACGCTTCATTTTTTGTTTTAGTATTATTATTCGTTAGATGATTTCAAGTTTGTCTTTTTACGCGAAGCATGCATTCAAGAGGGATATATTTCGATGTTTTTCCTGATACTGCTTTATGGCGCACAAAGGTAAAAAAAGTCGGAAAGAATATATACCTTTGTCATATTATAAATGAAATCTAAAATAAAAACATATGAGATCTATTAATGGCGCAGTTTTACGTAGCGCATTTGCGATGGTATTAGGGTTTGTTTTGGTATTATGGCCGGAAGCAGCCATAACCTATCTGGTTATCACGATCGGTATACTATTCATTTTACCGGGATTATTCGCTATCCTCAGCTATTTCACCCGACCGAAAAACGAGAACGGGGAGAAACCGATGTTTCCTATCGAGGCAGCGGGAAGCGTACTGTTCGGAGCGTGGTTGGTGATCATGCCCGAGTTCTTCGTGAATATATTAATGTACGTACTCGGAGCCTTATTGGTAATTGCCGGTGTACAGCAATTGGTTTCATTGATATCCGCAAGGAAATGGAGCAATGTACCGTTGGGGTTCTACCTGATGCCGGCTTTGATCTTGATAACCGGAGTAATGATTCTTGCCTACCCGTTCGGGGCGGCGGCAAATACATTCGTAATCTTCGGTGTAGCCAGCATTTTCTACGGGGCTTGTGAGTTGATCAACTGGTATAAGTTCCGCAAGCGTATAGAAAATACCGGATTATGATTTCCGGTATTCCATGGGGGATATACCCATATGCTTCTTGAAAAACTTACCGAAAGTGGATTGATCGGAGAAGTGGAGTATATCCGCTACTTGCTGAACCGTGGCTTGCGGGGCCTTCAACAGCATCTTGGCCTCGACGATCAAGGCGTCGTCAATCCATTTATTCGCTGATTTACCCGTTAGCTCCTTCAAGATAAGCGAAAGATACTGTGGGGTAATAAATAATTTCTCGGCATAGAAAGTAACGACGTGCTGCTCTTTGCAATGCTCGAAAAGCAATTGCAGGAACTGCTCGAAAAGCTCCTCCTTCCGGGAGAGTGTAGGTGCCGTCATCAGCTCCTTCTTACCCATAAAGATATTAGCCAACTCGATAAAGAAACCGATTAAGGCGTTCTGGAGAGCCTCCTTCTGGAAAAAATGGGTACGCAACTTCATCTTTTCCCGTAAGATGGAGAATTGGCCGGATATATGCTCAGTCTCCTCGGCGCTAATCGTAGCACATGGATTCTTACGGATCTGCATATAATGCACCATGGAGTTCTTTTTCCCTGCCGGGGCAGTATATCCATCCAGAAAAGATCTGGACACGATCAACAAACGCCCTCTTAGGTCTTTGCTCACCTTCGATACCTGTATGATATGAGTCGGCATCAAGGTTATAAACGTATTCTTCTCTATTTTATATGGAATATAGTCTACCGAGATATCGGCGGTACCTTCCTGTACCAAGATCATCAACAAGGCATTTAAACGCATCGGGGTGGAATGCTCCAGCCTTTTTTCCTCGTAATTAATCAAATCTCCGTTCAGATCCGCTATCGATAAATCATCTTGAAAGTTGTCGCTGGACTCAATTCCCTTGATTAACTCAGTGACTTCAATTAAAGGTAAATTTTTCATATCTATCTGTAGATTTTTATTATCACCTCGGACAAAGATAGAAATAAAAAGCCAAAGACCACCCACTATTTCGTTTTTAACCAATTTTCATCCAAAATTGAACGAATAACAAGAATTTTTGACAATATCCTGTTTCATTCCATACCAATACCGTAACAGTATAAACCTTTCTGGTTTTCTAAATATATCAGACCTTTGCGAATAGATTCGACGGGAATATCCGGTCATTGGTCGATTCCAACGGACGAGTCAGCGCTTTTTACTTGTATACGGGAATTGCCCCGGCTACTTTTGACGTAACAAAAACGAATATGATAAAAGAACAGATTATTAATACGGCGTTCGATCTTTTTTCTCAATATGGCATCAAGAGTGTGAGTATGGATGATGTAGCGAAAGCGGCTGGCATCTCCAAGCGTACACTTTACGAGTCGTTCGAGGACAAGGAAACCTTGCTGATCGAGGGGATCGATCACAATACCGAATCGCTCGGACAATATCTGACAGGACTGGAAGAAGAACCTTTCAATGCCTTGGAAGTAATCCTGCTCTTCTATGAGGAGATGATGAAAAACCCAAGATGGTTCAACGAGAAGTTTTACGAGGACTTGAAGAAATATCCGAAAGCCCAACAAAAAATAGAGATGAATAAAGCGAGAATGGGTAAGAGGTGTATGGACTTGTTCACACGGGGCGTTAAAGAGGGCGTGTTCCAAGAGGGGATCAACTTCGATATCATGGCCTTACTGGTGAAAGAGCAGACGAAGATGTTGCGGCCTTCCAATGTCTTCTGCAAGCATTCCATCACCGAGGTATACAACACGATCCTCCTCACATTCCTGAAAGGGATCAGTACCGAGAAGGGAAGAGCGATCCTAGACCGATTCGATCTCAAACAATCCTATGATTTATAGCGAACACTTAATGAGTTTAATCACAGACAAAATCTATCCTAAATGAAACGATTATTGATGAGTAGAAAAATGATGTTGGTCACATTTATGGTATTGCCTTTTCTGGCGGCGAGACCGGTTCTGGCTCAAGACACCCTGAAACTGGATCTTGGGAAAGCGCTAGAGATCGCCCTTAGCGAGAACCCGACCGTAAAAGTTGCCGATAAAGAAATACAGAAGAAAAAGTACGCACGTAAAGGCTCGTACGCTTCTCTATTTCCGCAGATCAGTTTTGCGGGGGACTACAACCGTACCTTGAAGAAACAGGTGATGTATATGGATTTCGACATGGGTGACATGGGAGGCGGCAGCTTGCCCGAAGGCACGGACATGTCGAGTATGGACGAGGGCTTCGAGGTAGGACGTAGCAACAACTGGAGCTTGGGCTTCAACGCTTCCATGCCACTGGTGAACGCCTCCTTATGGAAAAGCTTGAGTATCTCGGCCTTAGACGTGGAATTGGCGGTGGAGCAAGCTCGCTCTTCTAAGATAGCGATGGTGAACCAAGTGAAAAAGAGCTTTTACGCCGTCCTTCTGGCAAGCGACTCTTACCGGGTATTCAAGCAAAGTTACGACAATGCCATGGAGAATTATCTGGATATCAAACGGAAGTATGAACAGGGAACCGTAGCTGAATACGACTTGATACGTGCCGATGTGACGGTAAAGAATACAGAGCCTAATCTGTTGCAGGCAGAGAACTCCCTTACCTTGGCTAAATGGCAGTTAAAAGCGTTATTGGGTATGGATCTGGATTTAAATATCGATTGCGACGGGCAACTGACGGATTTCAAGTCCAGCCTCTTCGCCGACTATCTATCCACGGATACAACCTTATCCGAGAATACGGACTTGAAACAATTAGACCTTCAGGCGGAACAGCTGAAAAAGACGCTGGTCATGCAGAAATTCGATTATCTGCCGACCTTGTCGCTGACCGGTCTATATCAATGGAGCGCCATGAACAATGACTTCAAGTTCAAGAATTACAGATGGAACCCCTATTCGATGATCGGTATCACGTTATCGGTTCCTATCTTCTCCGGAGGTAGTAAATTTTATAAGGTAAAGCAGACGAAAGTCTCCATCGACCAATTAAACCTGCAACGGGACGATACCAAGCGCAATTTGCAGTTGGCCGTTAAACAGTACATAGATAATATGAATACCTGTATCAAGAAGTTCGACGCCGCCCAAAAGGGAGTCGAGCAAGCGGAACGGGGATATATGATCTCGCAAAAACGGTACGACACCGGAGCCGGTACATGGCTGGAGATGAACGATGCCGAACTTGCCTTGACGCAGGCCCGGTTGAACTTCAACCAATCTATCTACGACTATATGGTAGCGAAGGCGGATCTGGAGAAAGTATTGGGTAACGGACAGATGAATTGAAAATTAAAAATTGAAAGTTTAATAGATAATAATTAGGAACAATTATATGAAGACAAGTCAAATGCTGAAAGTAATACCGATAGCTACATTGGCCCTGCTGATGTCTTGCTCGGGTAATAAGAGTGAGGAAGCCACGGAAACACAGAATGAGAAAGTAAAGGTGAAAGTGGAGACGGTCTCTGTTCAAGACGTGGAGCAACTCAGTGAATTTACCGCTACGGTGGAAGCGAATATCAAAAATAATATCGCTCCCCAAACCCCATTCCGTATCGAGAAAATCTTCGCCGAGGTAGGCGACCATGTAAAAGCCGGGCAGTTATTAGCCAAGATGGACGCTACCAGCCTAAAGCAAGCGAAGATACAATTGGATAACCAAGAGATCGAGTTCAAACGTATCGACGAGTTGTATAAGGTAGGCGGTGCTTCCAAATCCGCTTGGGATGCCCAAAAGACTTCCTTGGAAGTGGCTCGCGAGACGTATAAAAACTTGGTGGAGAACACCCAATTGCTAAGCCCGATCAGCGGAGTCGTAACCGCCCGCAACTACGATAGCGGCGATATGTACAGCGGCGGAAACCCCATCTATACGGTAGAGGAAATCCGTCCGGTCAAATTAATGGTGAATGTCTCCGAGAGTCTTTTTACGAAAGTGAAGAAAGGCCATGAGGTAGACATCCGGCTGGATGTGTACGGAGACGAGGTTTTCAAGGGTAAAGTCAACTTAGTTTACCCGACGATCGATCCCGCTACCCGCACGTTCCCCGTGGAGATCAAGATCGCCAACTCGGATGAGCGAGTGCGACCGGGTATGTTCGCCCGGGTGACGATGAGTTTCGGCCATATGGATCACGTGGTGGCTCCGGATCGCTCTATCGTAAAACAATCCGGCGCCGGCGACCGGTATATCTATGTATGCAAAGACGGCAAGGTCTCCTACCAGAAGGTGGAGCTAGGACGCCGTATGGGTGATAAATATGAGATCATATCCGGAGTGGAGGATGGCGACCAAGTGGTTATCACCGGGCAAAGCCGCCTGACGAACGGTATGGAAGTTGAAATCGAAAACGAATAACAGACTATGAGTTTATATGGAACAGCGGTAAGAAAGCCCGTATCGACCGCCCTTGTATTTGTGGCGATCGTGATCTTCGGACTTTTTTCCTTAAGCAGGTTATCAGTGGACTTGCTTCCGGAGATAGAGACGAACACCATCATGGTGATGACGGCCTATCCCGGCGCCAGCGCTTCGGATATCGAGATGAATGTTTCGAAGCCCTTGGAAAACGTGTTGAATAGCGTAAGCGACTTGAAGCATATCACGTCGCAATCCCGTGAGAATATATCGATCGTAACGTTGGAATTTAATTATGGCATCGATATCGATGTCGCCACGAACGATGTCCGCGACAAACTGGACATGGTGGAGTCTTCCCTACCCGATGACGTAGAGAATCCGATCATCTTCAAGTTCGGTACGGACGATATCCCCATCTTGATCCTTTCCGTGACCGCGGAGGAGAGCACGAACGCTCTTTACAAGATATTGGATGATAAGGTATCCAATCCATTGGCCCGTATCAGTGGCGTGGGTGCCGTGTCTATCTCCGGTACGCCGATCCGTGAGTTGCAAGTGTATTGCGACCCGTACAAGTTGGAGGCTTACGGCCAGACCATCGAAGGTATCTCTACCATCATCGCGCAAGAGAACCGGAATACACCGGGAGGTAGCGTAGATATCGGCTCTAATACCTACTCCTTGCGTGTTCAAGGAGAATTCACGGACGCTAAGCAGATGCTAGACCTAGTGATCGGTAGCCAGAACGGAAAGAACGTATATCTGCGTGACGTGGCCCGTGTAGAGGACAGTATCGAGGAACGTGCGCAAGAGACGTTCAACAACGGCACGAAAGGTGGTATGATCGTCATACAGAAACAGTCCGGAGCGAACTCGGTGAACATCGCCAAGAAGGTACACCAGAAACTTCCGGAGATACAGGCTAGCTTACCCTCAGACGTGAAGCTGGACGTAATCATGGATACTTCCACGAATATCTTGAATACGATCGATAGCTTGAAAGAGACGATCATGATTACCTTTATCATCGTTATGTTGGTGGTATTCGTGTTCTTGGGACGTTGGAGGGCCACGTTTATCATTATCTTAACCATCCCGATCTCCTTGATCGCTTCTTTCGCTTATTTGCTGGCCTCGGGTAATACGTTAAACATTATCTCGTTGAGCTCACTTTCTATCGCTATCGGCATGGTGGTGGACGACGCTATCGTGGTATTGGAGAACGTAACGACCCATATCGAGCGGGGTAGCCAGCCGAAACAGGCCGCCGTACACGCCACGAACGAGGTGGCTATCTCGGTTATCGCCTCCACCCTTACGATGTTGGCGGTGTTCTTGCCGTTGACGATGGTTACGGGTATGGCGGGTATCTTATTTAAGCAGTTGGGATGGATCGTTAGTATCATCATGATCGTTTCTACGGTAGGCGCCTTGACATTGACCCCGATGCTTTGCTCACAGTTATTACGCCAGCAACCGGAGAAGGGTAAATTGTACCGGATGTTCTTCACGCCTATCGAAAAGGGATTGAACGCCTTGGATCGCGGTTACGGACGCTTCTTGAACTGGGCCGTACGCCACCGGAAAACGGTGATCGTAGGCGCTACGCTGATCTTCATCGGCAGTATGATGCTGATACCGGTCATCAAGACGGAATTTTTCCCGACGCAAGATAACGCACGCATCGGTATAACGATTGAGTTGCCGATCGGTACACGGCAGGATATTACCCGTGAGTTAGCTCTCGACATCGACAAGAAGTTCCGTGAGAAATATCCGGAGATCCTGATCAGTAACTTCACGGAAGGTACGGCGGATACGGATAATACCTTCGCCCAGCTAAGCAATAACGGTACACATATTATCGAGTTCAATATAAACCTGACTAGCGTGGGCGACCGTGAGAGAGGTCTTACCGAGATTTGCGAGTTGATGCGGCAGGACTTAGCCCAATACAGCGAGATCAAGAAATTCGAGGTACTCGCGGGAGGGCAGGAAGGTTCTATGGGTGGAGAGACCTCGGTTAACATCGAGATCTATGGTTTTGATTTCGCCCAGACGGATGCCGTGGCGAATGAGATCGCCCGTCGTATGAGAAATGTAAAAGGATGCTCGCAAGTAAATATCAGCCGTGAGGATTATATCCCGGAATACCAGATCGACTTCGACCGGGAGAAACTGGCCATCAACGGGTTGAACGTAACAACCGCCTCCATGTATCTCCGAAACCGTGTAAATGGTTCCACCGCTTCAAAATATCGTGAGGATGGAGATGAGTATGATATCAAGGTACGTTACGCCCCAGAGTTCCGTGAGTCCGTAGAGGATCTTGAGAATATTTTGATCTATAACAATGAGGGCAAAGGCATCCGCATCCGTGATTTAGGCAAGGTAGTGGAACGTATGACTCCCCCGACCATCGAGCGTAAAGACCGGGAGCGTGTGATCACCGTATCTGCCGTAGCGGGTAAGGGAGCGGCATTGAGCGACTTGGTTGCCGCCGCCCGGAACGAGTTGAAACAAATGGATATCCCATCCGACGTAAGTTGGCAGTTGGGTGGAACATTCGAAGATCAGCAGGATACATTTACCGATTTGGGTATCTTGATGGTATTGATCATCATCTTGGTATTCATCGTGATGGCTGCCCAGTTCGAGTCGTTGGTAGACCCGTTCGTGATCATGTTCTCTATCCCGTTCGCCTTTACAGGTATCGTATTGGGATTGGCGGTCACGCAGACACCATTGGGCGTTATGGCTTTGATCGGCGTGATCATGTTGATGGGTATCGTGGTTAAGAACGGTATCGTGCTGATCGACTATACGATCTTATGCCGGGAGCGTGGCATGGGTATTATCACGTCGGTAGTGACTGCCGGTAAATCCCGTCTCCGTCCGGTATTGATGACAACGTTGACGACCGTTTTGGGTATGATCCCGATGGCGGTGGGAACCGGCGAGGGTTCCGAGATGTGGCGCTCGATGGGTATGACTGTGGCTTGGGGTCTTTCCGTATCCACCTTGATTACCTTGATTATTGTTCCGACGGTCTATGCCGTATTCGCTGCCAACGGCGTAAAACGAAGACGCCGCAAAATAAGGAAGGCATTACGAAATAATTAATTATCTTTGCGTACCATAGGGAAGCCGAGGCCAAGCAAACCTCGATGGGCATTGTTAGATCATAACAATGCCCATTGTAAGGTGCTTACGATGCCCATTATAAGCAGGCTTGAATGCCCATCGTAAGAAAAGCTTCCCTACGGATATGCGATCTCATAAAAAACAACTATATGAAAGCGATATTTATATCTTTCAATCAAGCGTATTACGAAGCTATCGTCAGTATCATGGACCGTAATAACCTTAAAGGTTTTACCTATTGGGATGTCGTGCAAGGACGGGGAAGTAAAACAGGCGAGCCACATTACGGCAATCACGCTTGGCCTACCTTGAATTCAGCTATCCTTACGATGGTAGAAGACGAGAAGGTCGATCATTTTCTGGAAATCCTACACAACTTAGACAAGGAAACAGAAGCGCAAGGGCTTCGGGCCTTCGTCTGGAATATAGAGAAAACCATCTAACTTAATTTTTCGAAACAACTATATTAATCTATTGATATGGACAAATCAATCCTGTTTACACCCGGTAAGATCGGTCCGCTAACACTTAGGAACCGCACGATCCGGGCCGCCGCATTCGAGAGTATGTGCCCGGGAAACGCTCCCTCGGAGCAGTTATTCAACTATCACACATCCGTGGCCGCCGGAGGGATCGGCATGACGAACATAGCTTATGCCGCCGTGACGCAAAGCGGCTTGTCGTTCGAGCGTCAGCTGTGGATG
>ERZ780168.878-NODE-878-length-34683-cov-58.934937_pt1 | contig 34683 bp, 28 predicted proteins | sample MGYA00510981_ERZ780168 | MGnify/ENA primary metagenome ERZ780168 (study PRJEB29588, sample SAMEA2158769) | human gut metagenome | biome: human gut; feature: human-associated habitat; material: faeces | place: Denmark | collected 2008/2010 ...
CAATGCCGGGAATCTCAAATACACATACATGAGACAGGGTTCCACCGGTACGAAGACCTACTTCTTTGTTCAGTACACTCTTTAAGAAATTCTTAGAGTCGATCAGACCCTTCATATACATATCTGCACGGCCGTCATGTGCCAGCTTTACAGCTTTCAGGGAGGCTTCGATCATATCCGGCTCATTGATGATCTCATAATCGGAGAGATCCATATTCAGTCCGGCCGCGATCTCACGAATCTTCGCCTCATCACCTACCAGGATTGCATCTGCAATGCCCAGTCTCTTGGCTTCATGTACAGCTTCCAGTACCGCACTGTCCTGTGCTACGGAGACTGCAACAGTCTTCTTCCCACATTCTTTTACTTTTGCTACGATGTCATCAAAATTCATTTTCTTCCATATCCTTTCTGCCCCTTCTCAAGGCTTCCAGCAGCCACAGCCATTCGCAAAATCGTGCGATAAATCGTACTCTCCGCTGCTTTGCAGCTATTTTTGTTCATATCTGTGCCGGTGACTCTAATCGTTAAAATAATAACACAGTAATATATAAAAATCAAGTGCATACGCGGATACATGCAAAAAAGCCACCTCTAAACGAGGTGGCTGATCTCTGTCAGGGACGGGACGCAGGCATATAAACATTTTTTGAGTTCCACATCCGGCTGCGTCTGATCCGGTACCATGACGACCTTGCAGCCTGCACGGTAAGCACTTAAGACACCGTTAGGAGAATCCTCCACCGCCATACATTGCTTGGGTGACAGCCCCAATTGTTTGCAAGCGTAGAGATAAATGTCCGGAGACGGCTTACCTTCCTCTACCATGGTAGCACAGATCAATTTTTCAAAGTAAGGTCTGATTCCTGTAAGCGTCAGATATTTTTCGGTCCGCTCCAGATCCGTTGCCGTGGCAACAGCTGTGGTAATGTGTCTTTTTTTCAGATCTTTCAGAAGTTCCACAGCACCGGGCTTGCATTTGATGCCATCCCGGTCCAGTGCTTCCTCCATCAATTCTTTTCGTTTATTCCGCACGGCATAATAATCAAATTCCTCGCCGTACCAGTCCTTAAGCTGTCTGGGGGCAAAAGGCCTTCCAAGACTGCGCATCGTCAGTGCCTGCTCATCCGTCATCGTATAGCCGTAAGCCTCCACTGCCTTCGGCCAGAAAATACGGTAATATTTTTCGGTATCGATCAACGTACCATCCATATCAAAAATAACTGCCTGGATCATAACTGTCCCTCTGTATCATCCATCTGCCCGGCGTGCTCCGCTGTTTCTGTATTTTCTGCGGCGTTATCCTCTGTCCGATCACTGTCTGCACTGCCTGAAGCTTTTTGGGTTTTTTTGTCACGCTTTTCCTGTCTACGCTTTTTCCTGCGTTTTGCCATCTTTTTCACAAGTAATACAATCAGCAGTATTCCCACAGCTACTCCGATGATGCCAATTACGATCATCCGTGTATGGCTGCCTTCTGCCTCCGCGATGCGGAAGCTGCCGGGTACCTCCATGGTGAACTGTCTGTAGCTGCCGATCACCGTAGATTCCACTTCTTGGTATTCGCCGTCCTGGTCTACCCAAACTACAGTATTGTCGGCATCCTCACAGTAGACACGTAAGCTTGCTTCTCCGGTATAGTCCGGTGCGTCTTCTTTCATGGAGTTGGTCATGGAGACCTTGTATGTGTCACCCTCTATCTGCAGATGCAATGCAGCATTCGGATAGAAGTTACCCTCTGCCATGACCAGAGGTTTGTTGGCATCATTTTTCTCTGCGGAAGCAATGGATGCAATCCACTCCTGATACTCCGCTTCCAGTACGCGATTGCCGGTAATGTAACTAAAATCATAATCCGGCCATACACCGTAATAGCCTTCCTTCTCCGGTACCTTAGGAATCTGATCTGCAGACAGATAGTCTCCGTAATTACATTTATAGGAAGCCACTTCTACACCATCCGCCTGGAAAGTAATAGTGAACTGGGAAAAGGCTTCCGGCACGCCGTCTTTGTTGCAAAATTCCTGATAAGACAACGGGGTTGCACCACCCTGATAACCAATGCCGTCCACGCCGCCGGCACCGCCTTCTACATAATAGTTGCCATATAAAGTACCGTCATCCTTAACTTTTCCTGCAATACTTCCCTGACTCTCGCCGGACATATCCAGCTCGTTATAAGCATAACTGTAAAAAATATCGCAGCCTTCCCCGGCGATTCCGCCGATATTATTTTTACCGGTGATCTTACCCATGCTGTAACAGCTACGGATCGCATAGCTGGCAGATCCGGCAACGCCTCCCACATAGCTGCCTCCGGTACTCTCTACCGGCGCATAGGACTCACAGGAAATGACCGCGCCGTATTCCGCCTTGCCGACGATACCGCCCACATAATCCTTTTTGCCGGTCACATCTGCGTAGTTCCGGCTATCCCTGATGACTGCTTTGATGGTCTGCTCCACATCGAAGCTCTCCGTTCCGGTCAAGGTGATGTCATCCTCCGGGTCAAAATCATATTCCGTTGCCACCTGTCCGACAATACCGCCGACATTGGTATCCGCCTCTACCACACCGCGGTTCACGCACAGTGTGACTTTACCTTTTTGGAAGCTGGAGGTGTCATATAATGCTTCTTCGGTTCCCTCCGGTTCTGCCTCACCATCCTCAGCATCGGGATCTCCGGGGTTCACTTCCCCCTTGCTGGCGGATTCGTCCGAAGTATCCTCCACAGAAATTCCCTCGTATCGGAAGAGATCATCGCGGATCTCGCTGACCAGCTTCCGCAATACTCTCGCCTGATCCATCAGTTCATCCATATGTGCGCTGGTACTGTCTGACCCTGCCTGGAGCACATCTCCCAACTGACCCAGCTGGTCAAAGGCTTTATCCAGACTCTGATTCAGTGTATCCAGATTATTCTTAATACCACCACTGCGGTCTGTGGATGCATTGGTCATATTATCCAGATGCTTCGTGGCATTTTCACCAAACTTTTTCAGAGCTGCTTTATAACTCTCTGTATCATCCGGTACAGTGATCGTAATGTCACCTCCGCTCAGGTCATTACCGCTCAGCGTGATATCATGTCTGTTACCGTTATTTTTATCGTCCTGGGCCTGTTTGTTCAGGTCATCATTCAAAACCTTCAGGTCGTTGCTGACACCGTTCAGCTCCTGATTGTAAATATACCACAGATCTTTCGTGGTTCCGGTAAGGGAATTTCCCGCACTATTGGCATCCTTCAGATTCGTACTGATACTTTTAGTCAGCGCAGATGCCTGCCTGCTGTAATTGCTGAAATCTTTCTGTGTTGCATCCAGCATATCCAGGAACTTATCCGTCTCTGTGTCCAGTTCTTTCAGTTTATCACTAAGATACTGGATCTCCAGAAAAGGCTCCATCTGGCCTACGATGCCGCCGACATCTTTTCTGCCCTGTACGAAACCTGTATTGGTGCAATTCTGCAGATAACCCTGATGCAGCCTGCCGACGATACCACCGGTATTATACCCTACATGCTGGTAACCGATGTCTCCGGAATTGGAGCAATAATAGATCTTACCATCAGAGATGCCTGCGATACCGCCGGTATCCGTATGAGCAGCCACATTGGAAGTACTGTTGATCTGCTCCAGATTGTCCATGGTAATATCATCCAGTTCATAAGTCACTTCTGTGCTGTAGGTATTGATGCTGCCACTGTTGCTGCAGTTATTTAAGATTCCGTGATTGTTACCGACAATACCGCCTGCAGAATGGTTGCCAATAACATTTGCATTGGATTCACATCTGCGGATCTCGCCGGTCTCTTCATTCACACCCGCAATGCCACCGACTTCATTATCACCGATCACATTACCGGAAAACTTACAATTCTCAATGCTGCCGTAATTCACCCCGACGATACCGCCGACCTGATTCTGGCTTCCGGAGGGAGATATTTCTCCGCTCACCGTGAGATTACGTACTTTGGCGCCTTCCTGCACATAACGGAAAAGACCTGCCGCAGAACCATTCCCCGTAAGCTTTACATTGGAGATCGTAAAACTATTACCATCAAAAATTCCCGCAAATGTTGGGATACTGAATTCACCTTCCATACTCAGAACGATGTCGTTGCGCAGCACTACTTTGATACCTCTGGACCAGCTGTCCAGCACACATTTCTCCGCAAGCCTGCGCAGATCCTCCTCCGTGCTGATCTCTACAATTGCATAATCCTGCTCCTGCGTGGTGCTGCTATAACCGCTGCCGCCCTTATATTGTTCATAGGTTAACGTCTCTTCCGCATAAGCGGTTGCCGGTGTCTGCAGCAGTAATGCTGCTCCCAGCAGGAAACATAATAATCTCTTACTGTTCATCTTCTGTTCCCTCGCTTTCTGCTGTATGATTTGTACCTGACTCATCGCCCTGCTCCAGGGTCACGACATCCTTGGGGCGCACCACTGCTCCCATCTCACCGTCGATGACACCGATGAAATCACCTTCCAGCATACCATTGACATAACCCTTGATATGACCGTTCATCCGAATCCTTCCGGCAGAAGGCAGCGGCTTCGCCAGATCACGCTTTAAGGTAAATGCCGTCTTCTGAATAATGATATCTCCGATCAGCAGCGTCTGGGGCAATGCCAGCAGCACCAGTAAAATAGAGGTCAGGGTACCACGTCCCAGCGCCAGTCCGATCGCTGCTACCGCTGCGTTGGAAGATACATAACTGATAATGAATCCGGCAGCCACCAGCATGGAACCACTGGTAACAATTGTAGGGAACGCCTGGTTCAGTGCCTCAATGGCAGCTTCTTTGATCGGCATGTACGTCTTCAGATCCATATAACGGCTGGTGATAACGATAGCGTAGTCGATCGTCGCACCCATCTGGATGGCGGACACTACCAGATATCCCAGGAAGTATACATTTTCACTCAGCAGATACGGCAGTGAGAAGTTCATCCAGATACTACCCTGAATCGTTACTACCAATAGTACCGGCAAGCCGGCAGACTGGAACGTAAACAGCAGGATGATCATAACGAACAATGCTGTCAGTACAGTGATGATGGTGTTATCTGTTGCGAAAGAGTCTCCCAGATCCTTATCACTGGTGGCATTTCCGACTAACAGGATATCATCTATATTATAGAACTTCGCCACGGTATTGCGTACCTGATCCAGCGCAGCGATGGTCTCTTCTCCTTCATAAGGTACATTCAGTTCCAGAACGAAACGAGAATTATCTTCTCCCAACAGCTGATCCTTTGCAATCATGATCTTGGAATGAGCGTCCGATAAAGTCTCCTCCAGATCATCATCCAGCGTGATGTTGCCGCTTTCTTTCTGATCATAAATGAACAGGAACATATCGATAAAAGGTACTTCGTAATCGCTGACACCGCTGACCAGAGCACCGTAATCACTCTGATCCAGGGCATATGCCGAATACAGCATATCCGCCACTTCCACATCCAGATCGATCAACTCTGCAAATTGTCTGGGATTCAGTTTGTCGGTCAGCATGTAACCATCCATAGCTTCAATATTGCCAAGTCCCTGAACGGATTTTACCACATCCAACTTTTCCAGTGCCTTCAGGGTCTGTGCCTCTTTTTCATAATCACCGTTGGGCACAATGACTGCCAGCTGATTCACCATGCCAAATTCCTTATTGACCATGCTGACTGAGAATTTATTCTCGCTCATACTGCTGGATTCCAGTGTATTTACATCATATACATAATTCGCCTTGTTAGACAGAAAAAATGCTGCAATAACACCCACGATCAGTACCGGAGGTACAATGTAACGGGTAGCCACACAGAATTTTCCCACTGCCGTGATCTTCGGTACGAAGCTCTTATGGTGCGTATTGTCGATTGCCTTGGAAAAGGTAAGCAACAGCCCCGGCATCAGGAAGAATACCGCTACCATACTGAAAATAATGGATTTCGCCAGGATAATACCCATATCGTAACCAATTCTGAACTGCATGAACATCATGGCTACCATACCGGAGATCGTGGTCAGGGAGCTGGAAGAAATCTCCGGGATTGCCTTACTCAAAGCTACTATTACAGCTTCTCTGGCATCCTTGTCCTCATGCTCCTCCATAAAACGGTGTGCCAAAATGATGGCATAGTCTACTGCCAGACCTAACTGCAGCACCACTGCGATAGAGTTCGTCACAAAGCTGATAGTACCGAACCAGTAGTTCGTACCCTTGTTCAAAATAGCTGCCACGATAAATGTGGTCAGATATACCGGGATCTCCGCGTAAGTTGTGGAAGTAAATAGCAGCACGGCTACGATAACCACAGCTGCCAGCAGCAGAATGACGATCATATCATTATTCAGGTCATCCGCATCACGCTCTTCCTGACCGATATCCGAAGAATAATAAACATCATAATCAGACAGGGCATCCAGTACCTCGGTCAGATGCTGCTGTGTGGCTTCCGTATCCGCTTCCTCATCAAAAGTGACAGACAATAAAGCCTCCATGTCATGATAATGGTCCTCAGTGTCATCGAAATCCAGCATACTGACACCATCCATTTTTTCCACCTGATCCGCCAGCTTCTGTGCCTCATCAAAAGTCACATTACAGATCAGGATCCGGGCGGAACCATAAGTCGTAAATTCCGAATCCATCAGATCCAGTCCCCTTCTGGTCTCTGTCGTATCCGGCAAATATGTGGTCAGGTCATTATTCACTTTGACCTTATTCATGGATAATACGCAAAATATGCATAAAACAATAAAGATCAGATAGAATCCTTTTCGTTTATCTACAATAAGCGTGGCAAGCTTCATCATAAAGGAGTTATCTTTTTTTTCTTTTTCTGTGTTGTCTGCTGCCATAGTTTCCTCCTGCTGCATCTCTCTTTGTACCCTTACGTATCTGATTTTTCTATTCTTAGTTTAAAAGTTTTTCCCGCTTCTGTAAAGCCTTATTACAAAGATGAAAAAATGTATTACTGTCATTTAATGAACTCGTGTTGATTTTCTAACACAAGCAAAATATAATAATAGGGAAGAAAAAGCAAGCCACAAATTGTGTCGATATGTCTGTTTTTGAACATTGTATTGATGTGTGTTCATTGTTTTAGAAAAAATTCAGATTTGCATTAGATACGTATTAGATATTATGATCATTTCCCGGAAAGGATGGAGAATTGCCGTATGGAAAAAATGGATCGCCGCGTGCGCAAAACCCGCGCCCTGTTGCTGCAAGGATTAGTCAAAATGATGGAAAACCACGATATTCAGGATATTTCCGTCAAAGAACTCACAGAACTGGTAGATATCAATCGCGGAACCTTCTATCTGCATTATGATGATATCTACGATATGCTCCATAAAGTGGAAGATGAAATGTTCCGGGAGTTCAATGAGATCATGGAGCAGGAACCGGTAGGTACTTCCACATTGTCCTCTGACGGTCTTCTGTTAGAGTTCTTCCGCTTCTTAGACCGCCACAGAGATCTCGCCAGAGTCATGATCGGTCCCCATGGAGATCTCACCTTCGTTAACCGCCTGAAGGGCCAGATCAAAAAGCGCACTCTCCGCTTTCTGGAAAGTGCGCAATCCGATGCTAATTATGAATATCTCTGTTCCTTCATCATTACCGGTTGTGTCGGTGTCGTAGAGACCTGGCTGAAAGAGACCACTCCCCAGTCTCCTGAAGAAATGGCAGGGATTCTGGGCACCATGCTTATGCGGCAGCTTACTTTTGTTCCGGATCCTGCATAGACTGTCCCGGCTGGGTCGGCTCCGGCATACCTACACTTAAAGAGGTCACGATATCGCCATCCAGGAAGAAAGATACGGTGTCGCCTACCTGTAGATCATCCAGTGTGGCATCCGCTCCGTCAATCGTGATGATCGTATCATCATTGACCGTGATAGTCATAGTGTCACCGCTGAGGGTTAAGGTCATCTCATCTAACATATCTTTCTCGGGTTTCTGACCGTCCGGGGCTTCTCCAGTAGGTTTTTCGCCGTTCGGTGCCTGAGCATCAGACTTTTCCCCACTGGGTGCCTCACCAGCAGGTGCTTCTCCATTAGGAGTGCCCCCGTTGCCGTCTGGTGCCTGTCCGTCAGGCTTTTCACCATTCGGTGCTTCTCCATCCGGAGCCTCCGGCTTCTCTGCCAGCGCAATGGAGATCACATTGCCGTCAATGGCAGTGATCTGACCGAGATAAGATTCCACCTTCTCTTCACTTTTCTCCAAAGCGCTCTGTTCCGTCGTGCTCTCCGGCGCGATCGTCTCCTTCTGTTCTGCTAATTCACTTGCTGCGCTCTCCGTGCCCGCAGATGTCGTTCCTCCACATGCTGTAAATCCGGTCATCATCATGGCAGCAGTCAACACTGCACACATTACTTTTGTATTCACCTGGGGTAAATTCCATTTTCTCATATTCTCATTCCTCCTGTTCCATTCATTCCTAAAAAACTTGTGAATATTTACTTCCCCTTATCTGCCTCTTATGATAAAGGTCATCTGCGAAGGAATTGTGAGAAAAATGTGGTGATTCTGTGAATTTTTCAGGCATGACATTTCTGTCATGTATACTATGTTGGAAGTGTCAGCTTACGTGTCGATTCTTCCGTTTTGTTGTAAATATCGAAGAAATGCGGTACAGCCTTCCAGGACATCATTGTAGGTCGTCCCAAACTCTCCCGTGTACCACGGATCCGAAATGTCACGCTCCAAGCCGGCATAGGATAAGAGCCTGGCTACTTTCCCATCCGGATCTCCGCCGAATATCCGCAGCATGTTGCGGATATTTGCGCTGTCCATACCGATCAGATAATCATATTCCGCATAATCTGCCTTCGTTACCTGCCTGGCCCGCTTCCCCTCGCAGGAGATCCCGTGCCTGGCAAGCTCCGCCTTCGCCGGCGGATAGACCGGGTTCCCGATGCCGTTCCAGATCTCTTCCGTGCTGGTGGCAGCGGAAGCAATCTGGAAGTGATCAGCGAGATTCGCGTCGGATACCAATTTTTTCATAACAAATTCTGCCATGGGGGAACGACAAATGTTGCCGTGGCAAATGAAAAGTATTTTTATCATTGTTTTGTTTCTCCTTGTTTTGCCCCGGAATGCCATGTTTTGCAAGGGATTCCAGGGTTATTGTAAAATGCTCTGAAATTACAGATTGTGGCAAATCAGAGCAGAATTAAGCAAGTTATTACTACCTGTTAGTAGTAAAATTTGTAGTAAAACGGAAAGGATTGCTACTAAGGATTTTTAAATACACACATCAAACTCTGTAATTGTCTTAACGAGTTCCTAAGGGATACTTACTTGACCTTTATTTCGTGTTCTACATAAGTCCAATCATTATCAACAGCATTATTCTTTACTTGCCAACCAGCATATTTTCTAACTCGATATGTCTTCAAAACATTTTTCTCATCAAAGTACTGAAGAGCAATTGTATCAAATGACATAGCTTCTGTGTCCTCATAGGAAATTTTATACAGATAAACACAGTTCTCTCTTTTTATGCTTGTTGGTTCAATGACAAATGAATACGATCCATTAGTGTCACCATAATAATGTTCTTCTTCATGCGTTATCTCAGAATTATTCTTAGATGTAGTCTGAAGATAATTAATCTGGATCATCTTGGCAACAACTTTGTTTTCTTTCATCAGAACCAAAGTAACATCTCTCATAATACGAGCTCTCTTAGATGTATTCTCTATTTCAAAGATTGTTGGTATGAGAAAAGTCAACCCTCCCTCTGGATTGTCATATATTCCCCAGCCTTCTCTCCCCATATTTTTTAGACAATTAAATTTCGTATATATGCACATTTTTCCATACTTTTCATTTACATTTTGGATAAATATCATTGCCACACTACTACAAATTCCGACAAGTGCACCTAGAACCAACAAAATCACTTCATTCCAGTCGATACCTATTGTATTCATTATTATATCCTCTTTGCAGTTCCTTGTATTTTAATTCTATTTACCTCACCATTGCCACAAATCTTACAGATACATGGAGCCTCTAATACACTATCAAAATCTGCGGAAAGGCAAACTGGGCATAGATCATAATCTTTCATAGCTGTGGCTTGTCTCTTATTATCTAGTGATGCTCTTATCTGATATTTTGCCGGATTATTACCTAAAATAAAGTCTGGTAGAAGAAAAATAGTAGTTTTAACTTTCAAAAAATCTGATTCTTGATACGCTATATCTATATAATCATATCCATCATACATAAATATGACATACCTACGCTCGCGCTCTTCTTCCCAGTTTTCGTCCTTAACCGAGAGAATCCAATATTGCATTATTTCTTCAAGGAAATCATGTTTCTCAGAATCATCCATTTTGAATAATGAAATTATTTTCAAAATAATCGATTCCTAACTTATCTCCTAATCCCATATATGCAACATTCTTCTGCAATCGTCCAAGCAAACCTACATGTTCATAAAGGTAAGCTTTGAGTACATTACAGTTCATAGCAGTTGCGTGAATAAAAAGAAATTTAATCATTGTAACTTCATATTCTGAATACCTGTATAATCCTAATAGCGACTTCTGATTCAAATCATAATTATCAGCCAACGCAACAAGTACCTCTTTGTTTTTATATGACGGATCTTTGATGAATTTTTTTAGTGATATATAAATATTCTCAAGCTCACATTCTTTAGCATTCGCTGGCCAATTCTCTGGTTTTTCAATTCCGTCAAAAATTTCCTCGCCAATCATCGTTTTCCTCCACAGTTAAACTCAAACTAAAGGACGTTGGAACCCCTCGATTTACAAAGCCACAAACTCTTCATTATCCTTCATCTCAAGTCTATATAATTTATTCTTTCGGTACAGGGATAAAAACTTCCTTCAGCGGAATCATATCTCTGTACTTATCATCCAATTGTTTATAATATTTCAAGAACAGCCCAACAAACTCAGGTCCATTGATACCTCGAATTCTCGGATTATCCTCCAAGAATTTCTTTGCATTCTTCGTATAATCAGAAAGCGTTACAAATAATCCATAATCACCTTCATGCATAAGTCCCTTTAATGCTTGGATACGATCCTCCTGAATCGCAGAATTAACACTCTTCACTTGGACCACTATTCTTGGCGGCAGCTCATCTTTATAAGCAATAATATCTATGCCATGATCTCCGCCTTGCTTTGATAGCTTAATCCTATATCCCATTGCCTGTAGTAAATTCGCCACAACTTCCTCAAAAGGATATCCCTTCACCTGCTTGCTAAGCTCTTTAAGTACATAATCTGTTGTGGATTCTTTGATTTCTTCAGCTGTTACTGCAACCGTTTCGTCTTCTGCTTCATCCGAAATGTTTTTCTTAAAATTTTTGTCCAGTGCCGACAGAAACTCATCAGCATAATTTTTTACAGCAAAGAAAGATAATGCAGATCCAATCTCATATAATGCTCCTTGAGAAAATGATGTTCTTTGAATATGCTTCAGCCATTTTACATCACGTTGCTGAACGTAATCATTCTCAGTTCCATCATATTTATACTCGCTCTCAACGACACCAATATTTATTATACGATCAAGCTTGGATGGAAACACAATATAGTCTCCAACCTGCACTTCATTAACAAATCGATAAAGCATTCCTGCACAAGTAGGTATTGAACCTGGTTTTGCATCAGGATACGCCTCAGCATATGCCGCCTTGAACGCATCTCGTGAATTATTCAGCATAGATAAGTCTCCCATTTCCGGCCATCCTATTGCGATCTTATTCCCATGTAAAAACATATTGTCATCCATTGTATGGATGCCCCAAACTCTCTTCTCTTCCATAAATCCTCCTGTTTCAATCTTTACGCCACCTGCTTATATCTCATAAACACATACTCAAATATCAGCTTGCGATATTCAAATATTCTTTGGTCTGAATAACTCTCCGGCAGTTCTTCCCACAGAATCTTTCCAATCAGTGTGTCTACCTCAGCCTTGGTCTCCTGCTTGTCTGTCCAATGATCAAGTTCTGATATCTTTGCCTTAATCTTATCTAACAAGTCTACAGCAACCTTCTTGATCTTCTTGATGTCCTCCTTGGACAGATTTTCATCAAAAAGCATATCATACATGGAAAGTTCTTCATCGTTGCTGAAGCCTTCACGGACATAGCGCTGTTCTTCTTCATTCATGGAATTAGCAAGATCCATCAGTTCCATAAATGTCTTTTCAATATTGACTCTATCCTGCTCCGAATTATATTCCTCGATAATCTGCTGATATCGTATGTAATAATCTACTCTGTGTGGATTCTCCTTCATCATGGCATCTAGTCTGACTCGAATCAATTCATCCAAATCCATAAATGCCAGATTTTTCTTTTTGATTCTGGCAAATTCTCTCCGCAATAAATCAAAGTCAATTTTGCTGATATCAAAACGTTTTGCAAATCCACGATCATCCGGTGTTTTCTCAATCATGATATAATCACCCAGAATTCCGTTAATCTGCACCATGAGATCTGTATTATCAACATGCTTCTTCTTTTTCTTTAATTCATCAAAGATAGCAATAATGGCATCTTTTCTTTCACGGTCTGCCTTGGAAATATCATCACGATCCAGATATTTCATCATGCGGTTAAGTTCATTACCGTATGTAATAAACTGTTTTTTTGATTCCCTAGAGTCGGATACTGCATTAGCTGCTGTCAATAATAAGGAAATCTTTGCAAAATCCTTTGCATATATCAGATCATCCAAGTCAAACTCTTTGGACTTCAAAAATTCAGTGGCCGCAGCAATGGTTTCAAGCACTCTTTCTATCAGCTCGCCCTTGTCAATCGTCGGATCAGTACTTCCACCACCCACATTGGCAGTATAATCGACAAGTGCCTTTCTCAGAGCTTTAACAATACCTATGTAATCAATGATAAGTCCATTGCACTTGCCTTCTGCCACGCGGTTTGCCCGGGCAATGGTCTGCATAAGAGTATGTGCCTTGAGTGGCTTGTCCAGATACAGACATGACAAACACTTCACATCAAAACCGGTAAGCCACATTGCGCAGACAAATACTACTCTTAGCGGATTGTCTTTGTCCTTGAATTCCTTATCTAGATCACGCTTTTCCATCTTTTCACGATGATATTTGATATCCAGATTCCACTTTTTGAAGGTTTGAATTTCATTCTGTTCCTGCGAGATAACAACTGCCATCTCCGTTTCTTTCATCCAGTTCAGTTTTCTCTCAAGTTCCTGGACTTCCTGCTGTGATGCGGTCTGTATCTGCTTTTCTAAAGCTTTGATATCGTCCTGCCAATATTTCTGCACAAAGTCATACATACGCACGCAGGTAACTTTATTCAAGCAGACAAACATAGCCTTGCCACTAGTCCACAAATCAGAGTAATGTGAAACAAAATCTCTGGCCACAGACTTAAGTCTCGGTTCAGCAGTAAGCAAATGAATTTCCTTTTCAAATTCATGCTCCAGCTTCTCTTCCTGCTCCGGATCAAGATCTGCTGCTTCAATGGCATCAAGAATTTTGTCCGTAATATCCGGATTATTGATATCTAAAATCTTTTCTCCTCGATTTTCATAATATAGTGGGACAGTTGCCTTATCTTCTACCGCACGCTTAAAGTCATAAATGGAAATATATCCACCAAAGGTTCGCTCCGTAATATTGTCATTCGAAAGAAGCGGTGTGCCAGTAAAGCCAATTCTTGAAGCAGTTGGCAGCAATTCCACCATATTGTCAGCAAAAACTCCATACTGACTCCTATGAGCTTCATCAGACATGATAATAATGTCGTGATCCGGAATGATTGGCTCGTCCACCTTCTTATTAAATTTCTGTATCAGAGTAAAAATAAAGCTCGGATTTCCCTTTAACTTATTGATAAGATCCTCACCACTTGTTGCTATAAACTTGGATGCCTTCGTTTTGCCTAATAACCCACAGTTTTCAAAAGTATCCGAAATCTGGGAATTCAGTTCTTCACGGTCTGTAAGCACCACAATAGTAGGAGATCCTGCAAATTTTCTGCGAATCTTCTGCGACAGAAAAACCATAGAATAGCTCTTGCCGGAGCCTTGTGTATGCCAGAACACACCAAGCTTACCATTTTTTAGCTTACGTGCCTCATAAGCCCTGACAGCTTCGTTTACACCTAAATACTGGTGATTTCTCGCAAGTATTTTAACTGTTTTGCCTCCAGAATGATCAAAGAGAATAAAGTCCTCCAGAAGATCTAGGAAGTTCTCTTTCTTACAAATTCCACGCAGCATTGTTTCCAGAGCTACACTGCCCTGCTCCTGCTCGGAAAGTCTCTTCCACTCATGAAAAAATTCATACTTACTGCCTAATGTACCAACCTTAGCTTCCACACCATTGGATAACATCAAGAATGCATTATAATAAAATAACTGCGGAATGGTGTCCAGATAATCTGTGTAATTGTCTGTATACGCATTCTGCACATCCACAGAGTTCTTTTTTAATTCAATGAAAAGTAGGGGAATCCCATTTACAAAACCAACAATATCGGTCCGGCGGCGATAAAGGTCACCATAAATTTTCATTTCTTTAACGGCCAGAAAGTGATTTCTCTCCATATCATTCGGATGCTGAAAGTCAATAATCATTGCTCTCTTTTCTTCAGTCTGTCCATTTGGCTTCTTCTCTGTAACCGGAATTCCATCCCGAATATATGCATATTTTTCTTCATTGATCTGCATCAATGATGCGGATGAAAGATGTTTTTCAAAGGTGTTCTGGGCTTCTATTACCTGATCATCTGTAATCCAGGGATTAAGCGTACGGAGAGCCTTATGAAAATAACGTACCAAAAGAATATCCTTGTAAGAGCTTCTTCCAAAAGTTCCGTTTGCGCCAAGGACTTCCTGATTATAAGCAAGTTCTACCTGCCAGCCCAGTTCATCAGCAAGTAGGTGTCCTGCACTCTCTTGAACTAATATATTTTCCGAGTAATCATAGCTCATAGAAATCCCCCTCCTCCTTTATCGTCTCGTTAAGACAACAATCGTCATTTATCTTTATGATTATCATTATTATAACCTTTAACAAAGTATAATAATCCGCAGTCATGGTCCTTTCGTCAATAATGATTGCGTCATGTATATATCTATTTCTGATAGCTTTTCCATCGCTAAACTCAGAATTATTTAACAAATAATCAAAATATTGATATTCCGGTTTAGTTAACAGTTTATTATCAGTTACAATTTCTCCTTTAGTTATCATTTCTTTAAGTATTGGAGATTTTATATACTGCATTGAAATCACATTTTTCTCATACAGTTCTTTTAATATAAATACTCTTTCTTTTTGACATTTAATAACTTCATCTTCAAGATATATTACACCTCTTTCAATCAACCATCTAATTGCTTCTTGATTATATGGTTGACAATCTGCAATCCCTATTTTTTCGTTCAAAATGAGTTGAACCAAATTATCATATTTTGAGCCTGTCCTTTCTGTATATGCAAGCATATTCTGATCAGAAAACATGAAGTTCATTTCTTTAACTATATCATCACTGTTTGCATAACAGTATTTATTCTTAATCAAACTAGGGACATCTTTTATTCGCGGTGAATCTGTAATATACCTAAATAACTCCGTATCAATTTCTCCATCATCACAAAACATTTTGTACTTGCTTAATACGCCATCAATAGCAGATGCTAATGTTTTACATTTGCTCAGAAGGCTATCATTTGGCTCTGGCATATTACACGTAAAATTTCTAACTCCAAACTCTTCAACCAAATAACTTTCAAAAAACCATTTTACGATATCCTCAATATTAATACCAAGAACATTCAATTGCTTAACATATCCCGCCATTTGAATATCAGACAAAGACTCTAACATATCAAATGCTGTTCCCTTTTTATACATTCCTTTACCTCTGACTGAAAAGAAATCAGTCAAGGCACTTTTACCATAATTATTTGATGCATAAGTACATCTGGCCTGGCTATCAGTGTATTCAAACAAGTATATGAAATTATTAAGTAACGTTGGATAGTCAGTATTGTTTTTTATCCATCCAGTATCATATTCTAATGTCCAATTTCCATTTTCATTTCGAACATTCTTTACATTTTCATATGAACCGAATGACACGCAAAATCCATATTCATGCGTAAATGCAGACTTATTACTATTCCAAAATTCTGTATTTCTCTGGTCTGCTATTTTTTTCATTTTAGGACTTATAGGTAATTCCAGAGTAGGTTTAGCATTTATGATAAGCTGCAAGATATTGGGATTAACATCGTCCCCCTTAAGGTAATCCTTTATCAGCTTAACTCTCTTATCTATGGTAAAACTCCTTGGAATATATACCTTTTGCTCTTTCTCATGTTCCTCCAAATAATGTGAAATAATAAATCGTAAACCATATTCCTGTTCTTCAAGCAACAGTGTAATCTCTTTGTCAAAGTATTCGACAAATGCCTTATCTTGCAATATTTGAAACGTATTCCAATGAAGCCCTTTTAATACATCACATATCTTTTCTCCGGAAAAACATGTGTAGGTCTTAAGCTTATAAAAGAAATCTCTAAAGTCATCCCAATAACTCACATAGCATTCATCAAAAATTGCAACAACATTATCCTCTGTAATTAACCTAAAAAACTCATGAACAACAGTATTTAATTTTAACGTTCTGCTTTTGTACTCGCTATATTTTTCTTTTGTCCATCCAGGAATATCTGATACTATTTCAAAGAATAATTTTGTATGATAAAGCTCAAATACCTTATTTATATTTGTCAAATCAATTTGATTTTGAGCATAAGAATCCAGTATGGCAACAACTTTCTCTTCATCGCCATGAAAACATAATCTGGCATCAAAATAATCTTTATGTTCAAAATCCTTCAAAATAATTTACACCTCGATTTCTCCACTCATAAGTTTTGGTAATAAACAATCTCTCACTTGAGATAGTTTTTTTATGTTTCTGCTCAGTGCATATATCTTCTCAAATATTGGTTTGCAATAATCGTAATATAGTTTCCTAAGTTCATCGTTTGGATATACCACTTCAATATTTCCAAACTTAGTTTTATTTACATTAGTCATTGTGGCTCCATTACTACCAACACCTTCTAGCAATTCTTTCAACCGCTTCATTGATGAATATACATAATATAAATCTTGCTCATTATTTAGAATAATAGAATTAATCTGCTGATTTGTTTGACATAGTTCAATTGCAATATTCACTAAACCAACTGTTGCAATACAAGAAACCATGATTCCGTTCTTTGGAATATACTTATTCTTTTGCGTGTTTGCCCCCTCATTAGTTAAAGTAACCTCTGTAGTTATAGGAAAAACACAACCATGCATATCAGGTATTTTTATAAAAGGAATATTGCCTCCATAATACTGTTCTTTAGAGGTAGAAGGTGTTTTTCCTGTTATGATTTCTCCCAAATCAGATATTTTTTTCTGGATCCAGCTTTCCGGCATTCCATCCACAATTTTGCAATTCTCATATCCAGGAAATCTCAAATCAACAAACCATTCCTTATATAACCGCTGTGCTGCCTCTTCAAGGAGTTTAATTTGTTTCTGATTGTTTTCTATGAGATCGTCAAAAGTTCCAAGAATTTCTACAATTTTGTTTTGAATCTTGATATCCGGGGCTGGAAACTTTATCGTCTCCAATTTTTGCCATGATAGATTATCTTGAGCTGTCCCTTGCGAAATTTGTTTAATATCTCTTTGAAGCATATCAAATGCATACTTAATAAACTTAGCATTCGATACTCCTTCAAATGGAACAAACCCCATTATGCTATCTGGAAAACATGCATCTATACCTAAAATTGCAGTATCCGCAATATTTGCTGCAATAGTAATACATAATGTTCCAGCTTTCCATAATCTACTCTGTTCTAGCCCTTTTTCATTGTAAGTCTCTGTATAATCCGTAAGATAGAAATTGGCTGCTTTTACATCAGCAGTTTGAACAAATGGGTATTTTCCACCAAACAAAGAATTATCATTTCTCGGACGATGTCGAGATCTCCCCCTTGATACAGTACCTAATTCATTTAAAGTCTTGTAATCCCAACTCATAGCCCCATCTCCTTCATATTCTTTGAGATGATATCCATCAGATCATTGGATTCAGCCTGCAACGATAATAATTCCCGATGAATTTCAGCCATTCTTTCTTCAAAGTCAACACCATCATCTTCAACCGGAGCTACACCTACATAAGCGCCGGGAGTAAGAGACCATCCTTTTTCTTCAATTTCCGACAAACTTGCCACTTTGCAAAGCCCTAGGATGTCTCTATATTCCCCTTCACCAAACTTCTCATAAATCCAGACTGCTTCCTTAGCCACAGTAATTTCATCATTTTTTGCAGCTAGCATTTCATCATATTGGGCCTGAATTCGTTTTTTATCTTTCCTATCAGCCTGTTCTGTTTCCAGCTTTGCTTTCTTCTGTAAATCCTTCAATTCGCTCTTTAAAAGATGCAAAGCTTCCTCAAAAGGAATCGCCTGTCCCAAAACTTTTCTGTATTCCTGTAATAAAGCTGTATACTTGTCTTTTTCTCCACGATACAGCCAGACTATGGCATTCAGATTCTTTAACTGCCATTCTGTCCACTCATTCAAAGTGCGATCTACTACGGTATAATAATTTCTGGCATCAATAAACAGAACCTTATCCTTCAGTTCCTCAGCCTTTCCTTTATCAAAGAACCATAGAGAACACGGCAGGCTCTTCGTATAAAAGAAGTTATTTCCTACAGAAACCATCACATCCACATGTCCTGTCTTCAACAGTTTTTCACGAATATCCTTATCGCTCCCCTGACTGTCAGTTGCAGAGGAAGCCATAACAAATCCTGCACGTCCTATTTCATTCAAGTATGCATAGAAATAAGAAATCCAAAGATAGTTTGCATTTCCGATTTCCTTATTTTTGTTTTCCTTTGGCATGCCAAAAGGCAGTCTTCCGGCATTGGCAGCTGTTTCTGCTTTTACCTTATCCACATTAAACGGCGGATTTGCCATGACATAGTTACACTTGCCTTCCAAATTATGCGCATCATGATAAAAACTGTTTGCTTCGTCACCGGATTTGATAACACCGGTAAGTCCATGGACGGCCATATTCATAAGACAGAGCTGCGCATTGTATTCCACCTTCTCTTGTCCATAAAAAGTCATGCTTTTGTTGGCCTGCAATCCGGTTTCATTTACAAAATCACCAGTCTGCACAAACATACCGCCGGATCCACAGGCAGGGTCCAACAAAACTCCGCTCTTTGGCTCCAGAATGTTTACAATCATTTTTACCAATGACTTTGGGGTAAAGAAAACGCCATCATCAGAGGCAATATTTTTGGCAAATTTATTCAGAAAGTACTCATAGATACGTCCAATTACATCTCCACCCACTTCATCCAAAGCATTGTTATTAAAAATTCGGAGCAGCTCACCCAGAAGCTCATCCGAGAAATCTGTATAACTTTTTGGCAGTACACCTATCAACTGTTCTGATTGCTGCTCCACAAGCTCCATTGCATTATTTACAACTTCACCAAGGCTTCCCATTGTCTGTCCTGATACATTTACCAGTCCAAGAGAAGCAACATTCTCAGGTAATGCAACCAGCCAGCTGTACTGTGCCATTTCAGGAAGGAACAATGCACTCTTAGCCGTAAAGTCACTTGCCTCCACCGGCATCTTACGACCATTTCTTACCGGTCTGTCCTTTAATATTTCTTCCTCGACCATTTTATATCGGCTGTATGCATATCTAAGGAACAGCAGCCCCAGTACGGGCATACAGTACTGATTTGATGTAAGCTTTGATCCCGCACGCAGGAGATCCGCAGACTCCCACAAATCTGTTTCCAGCTTCTTAATACTTGCGTTATCCATTTATCCATATCCTCCGGAATTAATTACTTTTATTCTGTTCAAGCTTTCTGGCCTTACGCGGGTCTATCGGCTTTTCTGTTCCGACCGGTATAAACCACATTCTGCCTTTCTGAATGGCACCTTCAATTCTGCCTTCCTTGCAATAGATGGCCACCCATCTTTGGGATACATTCCACTTTTCTGCGCATTCCGCTGAAGTTAAATATTCCATGTGTTTTCCTCCAAAAATGTGTATAAATTTATTTCAATTATAATAGAACATTTTTTAGCTTATTGAGCTAACTCCTTTCTAATGATTGGAAGAGTTCTCTGTTCGTTTTCATCAGTAGTAAAATTTTCAATAATGCTTTTCATTGTTTCAGCGCTCCAGAATATTTTGAGTTTTTCCTTTGCCCTCGTTATTGCAGTATAAAAAATAGAATGTGTTATTTTTTCTGCATTACTTGAAGGAATTACAATCTTAACTGATTTATACTCCAATCCCTGAGCTTTGTGTATTGAAATTGCATAAGAAAGTTGAAACGGAATAACCGTCTTCACTTTTTCTTCCTCTGACAGTTCATCATCCCAAGAAATAACTTCTATCCTTATAATTGTCCCTTTTTCTGTTGTGTCAACATAATCGAAAGATTCCGCCTCACACTGACTTTCTGTAAAAAAGGCTTTTACTTCTATCTCAAATATTATACTTTTTTCTGCATATGCTATATTAGTAATAATGCCCCTCAAATTGTTATATAGTAATGCGGAACGCCTTGTATTTATAAAAATAATTCTATCACCGATTTTATAACTCCACTCCTCCCAAGAAAATGCTTTACTATTTGTATTTGCATTCTGAAAATACTGATTCATATTATTCAAGCCAAATTTACCATCATAATTTAAGCATAGAACAACTTCATCTTCATCTAAATGAAATATATTTTCTCCTAAGTTCTCTGAAAATGGGCCATCCATAGACAACATTTCCGTTATTATAGTGGACTTTTCTCGGACTGCTTTCCATAAACCTTTCAATTCTTCTTTCTTAGTCCGCCATGTACTGCAAAGTTCAATGCTTCCCCCTTTTGCCTTAACAATGTCTTTTGCATAAAAAAACCAATTTCCAAAATCAATAGATTCTATTTGGTATACATCCCCCGACATAACAATTAATGCATCATTACTTATTTTTCCGAGAAGTAATTCCATAGTTCGATTATCTATAGTGCTACACTCATCAATAAAAACAATATCATGGACTACAGCTGAATTGCTTCTTGTTATACTATCTATTATCTCAAAATCACAATTATCAAAGTTTTTGCCCAGATTTCTTATAACATTCTGTAGCGCTGTATGGGTCTTAGTAATGTACAACTTTCTGGCATCACAAAACATATTTGATATATACTTTATTAATGTCGTTTTCCCTGTACCAGCTGCTCCATAAATCAGCATTATATTAGAATTAACAAAAAGGTATTTTAATGCTATTTTTTTATCAATATCATCAAACTTTATACCACAATTTTTAATAAATCTCTCATTTTCTTCCTGACGATCAAACCTTGCATTATGTGTTAATTGCAATAAACGTTTAAGTATATTTATCGTTGTATCATAATAAGAAGCAATAGTAACTAATCCTTCCCTTTCGATAATAGAATATCCTTTAGCTCTTTCCCAATCATCTAAGCTGATATTATAATTTTCAATAACACCATTGCTTCCAATTTCTGACTTTTCAAATAATAGCTCTCCTGTTTCACCAATCAGATTATCAATAGTTATATATGGTTGCACTAATGATACCGCCTTTGAATCATCCAACAATTCAATAATGCTTTCCCTATCCTTTTTACTTGTCTTTGTGCCAACAAGGTTCGCAATCATCGGATTCTTTTCAAATGGATAGCATCTGCTACTTATCAAAAGTTCATTAGAAATGCATTTTTTGTAAAATTCATTTGGCAATAATACTTCCAACACCTCATCTCTCATATACATCAATGCATATCCAATTGTATTTTTACCAACTTTACAAGATGATTTTGAATACTCTCTTCTGATTTGTATCAAAACATCACCAAAATCATGCGTGTTTGTCGTACCAAACACCCTATTATATATTTGTGAAAACCTTTCTTTCCTCATGTTAATCAATTCAAATAAATTCATCCCAGTCTCTGTTAAGAATTCCATTAAATTAACATACTCCCGGTAATTACGATTTATTTTTGTAGACTTTAACAGCATCTTTGCTAGTTTATTTAAACATGACGGATCAATGGCTACTCTCCAGTCATTAAGTACCTTAATACTATTTTGGACTCCCCATAAATCAATTACAGTTTCTGTATATGCTATCTGAATTGAATAATATGTAGTAATGGTCATTTTACTGTAAACGGTTACTCTGTTGTATTTGGTCGAATATACTCCCGCTAATTGAAGCGTAATCTCATAATATCTTTCTCCATTCACAAAAAAAGGTATAATTTTTTGCACATAATACCTTGATACTCTAACATTTTTTGATGTCAAATCAATATTTTCAATCTGTTTTGCAACTTTTTCATAATATTCCAAATCCACGGTATCTAATTCCAAAGGAAATTTTTCAAGGTTCTCTAAGATGCTTTTGTTATAATTTCTTCTCATAAATCTCCTAATTTCCCAAAGATAATTATAATATTTGAGCATCAGCCTCTCTGCCTGTCCTTCTTTTGGAATACGACGATCAATATATTTTAACCCTCTTAAGAAATTACAGAGATATCTTGTATCAACTCGAAGCTGAGATATTTCCCATGCCAATTTTTCACTAACATTAGTATAACCATTCTTATACGCATTAAGAATAAGTGTTGCATAACATAAATCATATAAATTTCTTACAATTCTTCTTGATACACCATCCCTACCTTGTGGATTGTTATAAGAAGTTTCAATAAGATCTGAAATTTCGTTGCATTGAAACTCAATAATACTTAATGCCTCTCCTTGTTCTAAATCGTCTGAATTTAGCTTATTCAAAAAAAGATGTGTATCAATAATACCATTTAACTTTTCACAGAATAATTCAATGCTTTCATCTGTATCCTTTATTTCATCTTCTGCGCAAAATTTAATTATCTTACTATCTTTTTCAAAATCGATATCACTTAGAAAAGATTTCGACATAACCTTCCAAAATATACGTTGGTTATTACGAATATCAGGATTCAAAACAACAAATAAAATCCCAGGATCAGCCGTTACTTCCTTAGCAATGAATGCTGGAAATGATAAACTTTTTAGGCAATAGGATATTACTCCATTCTGCTCGCTATAATTGTGAGTTCCCTTAATTTGCACAATAAAATTTTGCTTAGGACTTTTAGATATATCTGGATTAGATACATATTCAAAAAATCCATCATGATTTGGCCATTTATCATCACTCGAAAAAGATGTACAAATTCTTCCCCCTGGATTCAAAACACTTTCCAAAAAACTTACAGCAGATCTATCCTCAGCTGAATGTACCGTATGTGTAGCTATATGTCTTTCAACATGTTCCTTTTGTTTCATGTAAAAAATGCCTCATTTAGAAAAGCCAAAATTATGTAAGTATCGCAATACATAATTTACATTTTTAAGTATCATCTTTATTATATTCTATCAAACGAATACTTTCAACCGAATTCTTCTTAGAAGCGAACACTTTTTTAACCACACTAATTTTTCTTTAATTCCTTGTAAATATATATAAAAATGGCGAAGTGCTTATCGTAACACTTCGCTGAAAGCCTAACCGGTTTGAGCATAGAATGCTTGGTTAGGTCTACCATATTATTTTATGCAATAAAACAGATTTTAAACACTCAAATGTGCTTTCCAATCTGTTGGGAGATTCATTGCTGTAATACTGATTATACTATTGTTCTTTTGTATCAACTTATCAACAGCAGGGTTACAAATTATCTATATATCACATCACATTTTTATCCGAATACTTGCTTCAACAATTCCACAATCTCCTCATTTTTCAGCCCATATCTTTTCAATGAATTTTGATCAAATGGTTCTTGTTCCAATAAATCAATAAAGCTATGTATATCGGCATCTACTGCTATCGGCAACTCTTCTACCTTTTCAAGCATAAGTTCCGAAGCAATACGCAAAACATCTTTTTTATGCTTCTTAATATCACTAGAATCAACTTTCTCGCCTAAGTCTTTTCGCATTTTCAAATCAAGATACGCTTTTACTTTAAAAAGAATTATATATTCTGGTCTTAGAACAGATAACCCATTTCTTATAACTTTTCCATTAAGAAGTGTCTTATAGTAATCATCATTCAGAAGAATTGCTGACAAACTGGAGACTTCATCATCAATATGAATTGGAGTAATTCCATTCGCATTTTTTAGTTTAAAATCACTCCTGCAAAACAATTCAATCATTTTCGGAAAGTTATCGTCTTCTGGTTTATCAAACCTATAAAATTGAGGATTGCTACCGTTTGTTGCTTTATTTCTGTATTTCCCATCCACTATAAATTCCCAAAATTTTTCTCCAAATTCTGGAGTCAATGCTTCAACAATCAAAACCATATCCAGATCCCTTGTGGCTCTGAAACTCATTTCATTACTTTCAAACAGAATATCGCAGGCAGCACCACCTATTAAAACATACTGTTCTTCATAATCTTCAAAGTATTTCCGAAATGTATCTAATCCTTTAACCATACATATTCCTCCAACATCTTATTAATAGAAATATCTACCCGTTCCTCTTCTTGCTCTTCTCCTGTAAGTGACAATACTACGCTCAAAGGATCCTGCAATCCTTTTCCTGAAAAATCAATAAAATATCCCAGTTCCAAAACAACACAGCCAATTTCTTCCAATTCACTCACTTGTTTTTCCACTTTCACTCCACTATCTTTCAGTTCTTTCTTTGTTACTGCATAAGTAGGATAAACATTATCGGACAAAAGAGAATACTCACATAAAGCTGAAATACCTGCTTTCTTTTCAAGTTTCATATCTTTTCTCAATATAAATTTTCGAATCACTGGATTTCTTAACACACTCTCAATCTGCTGCCATAATTGTTTTCGGTCATCCGGAATATTGATTACTCTTGATTTACCTTTCATGCCCAACACGTCAATATTTAAATATTCCAATTCATCAAAACACCTGCTTGCAGATTTTGTTGACACTCCTATTCGTTTTGCCGCATCAGACACTTTCACTTCATTCCATCGTTCATAAATGGCTATCAGAAGCATTTTTTGTGTCAAAAACGAAATCAAATGAACTGGTGCCAATTCTCTTTCATTTTCCTTACTCAATAAATATCCAATAAACGGGAGAAATACTTGCTTTCCGTCTATTACAAAAGGAATTCCTTCTTCTATCATTTTTTCTTTTATATAAAATGTAGTTCGATCAAGAAAGATTGCACAGTTTAATCCTGTCGTTTTTTCTATGACAGCTCTGTCTCTACGCAACATAACAAGTCCGACATCATCTTTGGGATGAATAGCTATCCATAATACACCATTCGTCTCTACTGTAAAAATATCATATCTTCCACGATATGCTAACGGGAGCTTTTTATAAACCTCTTGATTCTCCGTCATTATTACATTTTGCCGTAATGCTTTTTCCAAAAATTCTTTCATATTAATCACCTTTTTGTAAATGTGACTTTTTTTATGTCACATTTATAATTTATCATATGTTATTTGATTTTTCAAGTAATATATGCTTACATAAAATCAAGGCTTTTCACCCGTCCCTTAAACACTGCCGTGGCAGATAAAAAGTATCCAGCGAGGTCATAAAATCACGCTTTCTGTTTAGGTACAAACTCAATCTTAAGCGCCATTCCCATACCTTCCGCTAATCTTTTAAGCAAATTAACAGAAGGATTTCGTGTTCCATTCTCAAGCTTGCTGATATCTGCCTGATTAATACCAGTACGTTCTGCAAGCTCCTTCTGTGTCATATTCTGAGAAGTACGAGCATCCACGATAGCTCTTATGACATCCATCTCAGGCTGAATAGCTTCATATTCTTTTCTGAACTCATCATCTTTTAGCTGCTTAGAAAGCATATCATCAAATGTTCTCATCCTTCATCGCCCTTTCTATGAAATCTTTTCTTCTATCCTTTGCAATCTGAATCTCCTCTTTAGGAGTTTTCTGTGTCTTTTTAACAAAGCCATTCGTCAGTATTATTTTTGCAGTGATTCTATTCTCTTCCATCGTCTGTTCCTCCGTAATATGTCTCTTTTATGCGGTTCCATAAAATTTAAGCCGCAGCTCTCGCCACGGCTTCATCACTTTTAATATATGCCTACATTACAGCCACGAGGATTACCTCCAGCCAACCGACTTAACGCTCTAACCTTTCTCATGGATTTCAACACATTTCTATGTCTACATAAAAGTTTTCACTTCACCTAAAACCATTCAAGAATAAAATCGTTGACGATTCACCTTTAACGGTTCAAATAAAACGCAAAACAGTTAAATTGGAGGTGTCTTCTACACCGTCTTTGAACCTAACTTTTTCTAAAGGCAGGAATCAAACCTGCGACATCATGATTACAAGTCATGTGCGCTACCTACTGCGCCACTTTTAAAGTCAAGCAACCCAATTTAATCAGAATTGGTAATATCTGTTATGTAACGTAACCCTGTTACAGGGAAGCCGGATTTGAAGTTTTCGTAATGCAGGCAAACACCTTACGCTACCTCAATAAAAGTTGTTGCATTCGATACTTTTATTTGAGTGTCTAATTCAGTCAGAAGAGTGTTGCGCTTTTCTTCCAGCGCCTCCATTTTCTTCTTAACATCAAGCGGATCCACCAGCTCTGTTGTATTTTCCTTTACATAGGTTTCTACAACTTCCAAAGGTTTTTCGTCTTTGGTCTTGCTGTCTTTTCCGAGAATACTAAGGCGCATCTCCTCTGCCGTAGACTGCAACTGGCTGTTCTTTCTATCGCAGAACTGCACCCTTTCATTATACTCACTAGACAGCTTTTTCTGAAGTCTTCCTTCAAAATCTGCATCGACTCCGTAAGCACCAGCCCCACGAAGTCTGCTTCGGAGTGCAATTGCTCCGGCAACTGTGAAAGTTCCGTAGGAAGTAGTAATTTCCGTATTTGCATTAGAAGCCACAATCGCTGCATCAATCTTCTGAAAACGGTCAATCAAATCAGTAATCTGCTGATATGCTGACTCTGCTTCTTTTGCATACTCTTCTTTGCTGGTGCGCTTTGTGAAAACCTTGTCCTCATTCGGCTTAATGGTATCAACAAAGCTTGCCTTAGCAATCTTATCCGCTATCTTCTTTACCAACAGATCTCTTTCATCCAGAGCCTGCGTTACCAACATCTTCTCGCTCATAAAAAATCCTCCCTTAGAATATTGTCTCTACCGACTATTCTAAAGGAGGATATTCTATTTGTCATTGAAGCGGTAGTTCAAAAAATTATGCAGCATGCTTCTCCAGCAATTTCTCATAATAAGCACGCAGTCTGCTTTCTTGAGAATCCAGTGGCTTTATAATAATATCCGGCACAATCGGTGCCCTGTTTCCACGCACGATTGCATCAATCGGAACTTGAAGCAACTCACTTAACGCATACAAATTATCAATGGTCGGCATATTTACGCCATCGATCCAACGGTACACGCTTTGCACACAACCAAGTCCAAGATATTCCTGCACATCCTTTGGCGTAATTCCACGCATGTCCATGATTCTACGTAGGTTAACACCGGTTTCTCGTTTGTTGATTAATGGGAACATAAGGCACCTTCCTTCCTCTATTTCCCTATTATAACACAGACCGCACATCCATAAAAGACGTGCGGCCTGTTCTATGTTATAATCCCCTTTTACCCGTATGTTTTTGGTACTTCATGTATCATTTATATTATCATATGTAATTTTGTCAGTTATGTCAATGGTATTCCGCCAGGCTTCACATAATTTTTGCAGGGACCATGCCGCATTCGCAGGACTGGTGGAGGGCAGCACCGTGGCTTCCTTCCCTGTGAGCGGCAGCTGGTACTTCCGGTACAGTTCTCCCGCCTTATTCCCATTGGCATAGATTCCCGTGATCTTCGATTCCGCAAGCATGTGTCGGATATCCGTCGGTTCCACATTCCGGATACTGCTGTCGCTGGAGCCCTTAATGTCGCAGTTCTGAATGACATCCCAGATAGCTATATGATGTGCAAGAAGCATCGCCTTTTTCTCTTCAATGGTCTCCGGCACCGGTTCCCCACACAGATCCGCCACAACTTTCCAGAAACGGTTCTGTTTATGCCCATAATAAAAATGATTTTCTCTGGATTTCACCGAGGGCAGTGTCCCCAGGATCAGCACCTTGGAATCTGCATCATACACCGGTGCAAAAGTATGCTCAATATGTTCATATTCCATATTCTTTCGCTCTTTTCATCTCTGACTCATCCTAATCTCCATTCCGCAGACGATTCCTTCCGTCGGAGGAACCGCGAATCAAATTTCAAATTTGATTCTGCGATAAGGGCTGCTTTCTGCTCCTATCTGTCGTGCTCCAGTCTCCACCGGATACACCTGGTAAGGTAATCCACATACTCCTCGTTCTTGCACATTTCCTTGCCGGGCGTATCGGAGATCTTCGCCACATCCATGCCGTTGCAGGCTGTCGTCTTCATGACGATATTTAAAGGCTCCTCACAAGTATCGTTGGCGATATAAGTGCCGATCCCGAACGCTACCGTCACACGGTCCTTGAAAGTCTTTCGCAGCCTATCCGCCCGCGCGAAATCCAGGCTGTCACTGAACAATAATGTCTTGCGCTTTGGATCGATCCCCAGGGTCTCATAATGGGCGATCATCTTCTCGCCCCAGGCAAAGGGATCCCCGCTGTCATGCCGCACTCCGGAAAACAGGGTGGAATAGGTCAGCTGAAAATCTTTCAGGAAACAATCTGTGGTGATGGTGTCTGTCAGGGCGATGCCGTTTAATACACCATACTCCTTCACCCAGGCATCCAGGGCATACCAGTTGGAATACGCCGGATTGTGCTTGTGATTGCCCTGTCCTGTACACATGATCCATTCATGCGCCATGGTTCCCACCGGTGTCACATTCCATTTTTTTGCCAGATAGACATTGGAAGTACCGATGCAGGCAGAGTCTTTATAGTCCTTATTATGCGCCACCAGCTCCTGCACCGCCAGTTCCTGTGCTTCCGCGGACAGGCGGCGCCGCAGACCAAATTCACTGAAATTACCAAGACAATAGGTTCCATCTACAAGTTTCTGAATCTTATCCACCAGCCGCTCCCGGAAGGAAGCATACAGCCTGTCATAATCATAATTCATACGGAAAAATACTTCGTTGACAATGGCAAGCGTCGGTATCTCATACATGGAAGTGTTTAACCAGGAGCCTTTCGTCTCGATGGTCAGACCGCAGGCTGCATCTGTTCCGATCTCGAAATCTTCATATCTGGGCTGCCACAGGCGCAGGAAATCCACATAGGAACCTTTGATCCATTTTACATTTTCCAGATAATTCAATTCTTCCTCCGTAAAACGTAAGTCACAATACGCCCGGATCTGCGCCTTGATCTCTTCCACCATCTCCGTTGTAAAAAGTACATCTGTATTCCTGCATTTAAATGTCCAGGTAGTCTTATAAGCGCTGAACTGGTGGTAAATGCACTGTCCCATGGAGAACTTATACATATCGTTTTCCAGTAAACTGTTGATGATCTGTGGTAATATCATGATTTTTCCTCTTTCTCTCTTAGATTCACAGCTATGTAAATAGGATATGTTCTCTAAATGACATCCACCTGGATCGGTCCCATGGCAGCAATGGCAGTCCGGTGGGTCTGCGGGGTCACACAGGCACAGGCATTCTCAATAACACACACTCTTGCTTCCGGTACAAATGCCTTTGCCATGACCACATTGCTTAACACACAGATTCCGGTGCAGAACCCGGTAAAATCCACTTCCATGGGATATTCACCCTCTGCTGCCTCTCCTGCAACCGTCACCTCTTCCCAGATGGTTTTCAATAGCTTTCCGAATTCCGGACTGCCAAAGGTCGGCTTTTTCACCGTGATCACATTTTCCGGTGCATAATGTTCCCGTACCGCCTTTACAATATCTGGATGAATCTTATACCCTTCTGTGCCCTCCTGTCCATGCAGCACAGGCAGTCTTTTTCCTTCCTGGGTGTCCAGATAATCTGCCGTATGGGTATCCTTGGTGATGATTATCTTGTAGTATTCCCCACTATTTGCTGCCGCAACGATATTTTTTACCGCTGCCTCGCACTCCTTGTTGCCCAGTGCTCCTGTGATGAATTCGTTCTGTGCATCCGTGATCACTAATACTTTCTTTGTCATGTTCCCTCTCCTCTAGCCGCTTTTATATAATGATGTCTGGGTCAAAAGCCCTCGACTTTGCACAAAAAGCAGGCAACCGCGTCCTGCGACTACCTGCTTCTCTTACTTACAGAAATAATTTCTTCACTTTTTCCGCGTCAAATACGACTTCTGTTAGTCCGTCCACTTCAATCTGATACAGCGCGTTGGCTGCCAGATGCTCCGCCGCCTGCTCGAGATCACGGATACCGCTGGTGTTGGAATAGATCTCCACCACGGCTTCCAGTCCCTCTTCAGTGATAGTGCACTCGTTTGCCTGCAGTCCGATACGTTTCAGTACCTTGGGCAATGCGAATCTGGAGAAAATGATCTTCTTCTCCTCCGGGGTATAATCCGGAATATCGATCACTGCAAAACGTGACATTAACGGGGCACTGATCTGATCCTTATCGTTAGCTGTGGCAATCGGATAAACACCGAATGTGGGCACAGTACATTCCATATAGTTGTCCGTGAATCCCAGATTATCCAGCAAGGTAAGCAGTACATCCGCCGGATTGCCGTTACCTTTGCCGCTGGCTGCTTTGTCCAGCTCGTTGATGATAAATACCAGATTGGACTCACCAGCCATGGAAAAAGCTTCCATGATGATACCGGGTTTGGCATTGGCGTAGATTCTGGAGCTTCCGGTCAGCTGCTCCGGATCGTTGATGGAACTCATATCCAGTGTAGTCCAGGGAAGCTTTAAAATCCTTGCCACCGCATAAGCAATCTGGGATTTACCGGTTCCCGCCGGTCCCACCAGAAGCAGACCATAGGCCGGTAAAGTGTGGGTACGGTTGATCTGGATAATGGTCTCCATGATACGCTGTTTGACCCTCTCCATGCCGTACAATTCCTCATCCAGGATCCGTCTGGCTTCCAGCGGATCAATAGCCTCAAAATAATTTCCCTTCCACTGAATGTTCATCATGATGGACAATGCTCTCTGCGCGTGCCTTCTCTCCTCGGGAGATACCTCGTGGGATCTTGCCACTGCCAGGTTTCTTCTCGCCCACAGGCGGATATTTTCCGGCATGGTCTTTCCGGCACAGGTCATGAAATCGGAGATACTCTGAAGACTGGTAAGCTTCATATCATCGCCGTCTTCCCCTTCGTCCTCGCCCTGTTCTTCTTCCGCGGGAGCACTGCTTAAAAACAGCCGCTCCATCATGAATTGTAAAAATCCATCCTCCGCCGACAGCTTGGTACCGCCGCCGAATGCGGTCTCACGGATCTTGTATACCGCATAGCCGTCACTTCTGTTTTCTCCGGAGAGACGCACATTAATGTGGTTCTCACCAAGCCAGCGGATCAGACTGACAAAACGGGCATCAATCTGCAAAATATCGGCATAAGCGCTGCTGCCTTCCTCTTTAAATTCAAAATTGGTCCGTTTGCTCTGATTACCGAATACACCCACGGCATGATGTTTCCATTTTTCACTGCTGTTATCCAGAATCAAAATCGGTTTCTCCGCAGAGGCTGATCCCTCATTAGAAGAAAACGTTGTATAGGTGCATATAGGATCCTGTTTCTTTTCATTTTCCGGTGTACTGCTGAAATCAAATACCGGCATGCTTAACCTCCTTTTTTCTCGCCTGAATCTTCTCTTCATCGATCAGTTTGAACTGTTTTACGAGATTGGTCATATTCTCAGACTGAGCCAAAAGTTCCTCACTGGTAGCAGACAACTCTTCTGCTGCCGCCGAATTGGACTGTACGATCTCGGAGATCTGGTTCACACCGCTCTCCGCCTGATTCATGGCATCCGCCTGGGTAGCTGCGATCTGGGTCAGTTCCTCGGAATCCTGTGCGATCTTGCGGACACCATCCACGATAGTGCTTAAGGTCTGGGATGCATGATCCACAGCTTCATTGCCGGCATGGATCTCCTCCAGCGTACCGCCGATCAGATTTCTGGTATTGACTGCGGACTGGGCACTCTGCTCTGCCAGCTTACCGATCTGGTCTGCCACAACAGCAAAGCCTCTGCCTGCTTCTCCGGCTCTGGCTGCTTCGATCGAAGCATTCAGGGACAGCAGATTGGTCTGGCTGGCAATATCTTCGATCTCGCCGATGATGTTGCTGATTTTCTCGGAAGTCTCGTTGATCCGGCCCATAATTTCCATCAGATGATTCATCTCGGTACGACCTTCATCCGCCTTAGCGGAGTATTCCTGTGCCTGTCTGCTCGAATTCTTCGTATGCTCTGCAGTATTGTCTACCATAGAAGCAATATTGGTAATCGTCGCCTGCAGCTGCTCTACGGCGCCTGCCTGTTCGGTTGCACCCTCAGCCAGAGACTGTGCTGCATCTGCCAGACTTCCGGCACCCATGGATACCTGTCCGGATACTTCATTAACATTGTACAGCGCTTCATTCATCTTATACTTAATATCTCTCAGCGCTTCTTTCAGTTCATCCAGATCGCCCACATAGAGATCGGGATAACGGAACTTCACTGTCCAGTCGCCGTTTGCCATAGCATTTAATGCCTGGTTGATATCCTCGATGATCATTCGGAGGTTGGTCGCCATTGCTGTAGCCGCACGGTTCATCACTGCCATTTCATCCTCTGTCTTCACTTCGGGGAAATCAGATGTCAGATCACCTGCTACGAAGCCATCCAGTCTGTCTGCCAGTGCTTTCAGCGGTCCGGCGATTCCTCTGGCAATTCTTTTTCCCGCCTTTTCAGATCCTGCAAAGCCTACTCCGATGATCAGAAGGATTACGATAAAAATAACCACACGGAAGACATTCAGCTTAGCTTCCATGGCATTTCCGTTCGTTACACTGCTGTCCAACAGGCTCGTCATATCTGCATATACCTGCTGGAACACGGGATCCATCTGGTCGCCTGCCATCTGCTGTGCCTGCATCCGCTTCGCAGGATCGGAAGATGTGCCCAGTTCCAGTACCTGTGTCTCGATCTGCCGGTAAGAAGCTACGCCGTCCTTGATCTGTTGGTAAGTGGCTCTTCCCTCATCCGTGATCATATCATCTTCCAGGGCACTGATATAGGTATCCAGCTGTTCCGCTGTCAAGTCATGGGCATTTTTTGCTGTGGCGATCAGGGTATCGTCATCATAGCCGATAGCAGCACGGGTCTCGCTCCGCATCTCTGCGATGACGATCATCGCCTTACCGATGTCACCCTGTGCGAAACCGTAATGGCGCAGCGCATAAGAATACTGGTAACTGACGATTCCCATGGCAATACAGGCAATAACACCTGTCGCACTTAATAATAAAGAGGTTCTGCGAAATACACTCAGTAACCGTTTTTCGATAGAAAGCTTATTTAACTTATCCGATTTGTTCATTCCAATGTTCCATCCTTTCCGTAAACTGTGAATAAAAATCTGTTGTCCCCTCATACGGCAATAAGTAAAACAGACGTAACAGCAGCAGATTTTCCTCCCGCTGTTTCCCTTCGTCTTCTCCTGCAACTCTATCTGTCATGGCAGATAACAGGTCATGCCATTGCAGCTTGAATTGCTCATTTCTCTTCAATTCCGGTGTATCGATCCACTTGCTGACCTTCACCTTACTGCGGTTCTCCTTCGCACATTCTCCGGTCTGGAGAAAATAAAACAGTCCCCCGTTCTCATAATGTCTTCCCAAAGGAAATAAGCGACAGATTCCGGGGCGGTACGGGTGAATGCTGCATCGTCCTGCCGCATCCAGATATGCACAGGCTTCCCTGGTTCCCTGCATTTTCAGATTCGGTAAGATCACACCGTCCACCACGTTGAGCTCCACCGACGCTGCTAATAGCTCTCGCATACTTTTTCCAATTCCCGTAGTCAGCCGATAGACATCATAGGGATCTAAAATGATGGAACTTCCCATGCCGCGACAGCACTGCGAACATCCTTCACAGCCACCGCAGTCTGCCTTTACCATATCATTCGCTTTGTATAAATGGCCGTCGGAGATCTCCGCAAGACTTACATTCTGCCTCATATCTTCACCATCAGCCTCTCTGTGCCTTTCGATCCATAATCTCCTTCAGGCTCTCTGTGTAAGGTGCTCTCGCTACACCGTACTCCGTTACAATACCGGCAATCAGTTCATGATCCGTCACATCGAATGCCGGATTGTAGACCTTTACACCCTCCGGAGCCATGCGTTCCTTATACCACATCTCAGTAACCTCTTCCGCCTTACGCTGTTCGATGCAGATATCTGCACCGGTGGCAGTCGCCATATCAATAGTGGAAGTAGGTGCACAGATGTATACCGGCACACCGTACTGTTTTGCCACTGCTGCCACCACGCTGGTACCGATCTTGTTCGCAGTATCTCCGTTAGCTGCCACTC
>ERZ780168.891-NODE-891-length-34153-cov-5.029884_pt1 | contig 34153 bp, 26 predicted proteins | sample MGYA00510981_ERZ780168 | MGnify/ENA primary metagenome ERZ780168 (study PRJEB29588, sample SAMEA2158769) | human gut metagenome | biome: human gut; feature: human-associated habitat; material: faeces | place: Denmark | collected 2008/2010 ...
AAACATGAACTGCCCCAAAAGTGACGAAGAACCAACACTTCCGACTCACTACCTTCTATTTTCGCATAGCATTCATCCGCTGGTACATTGATCCGGAAATTCAACGGAGCTATATTATAAGGTATAGTCGTCCCTTTATAATCCGGAAAAATCGGAGGCGGGGACATACATTCGTTCGTGACGTTCGTAATGCCTTCCGGATGCAAGGACCAAAAGCCTAAATATACGACTATAGTGAGAACTTGTATTATTAGATATCCGATCACAAAATTTCGGACGATCTTTCTTTTCTTTGTATTATCCATGTATTATTGTCGTTTAGGAGTCGGGATAAATTGAGCGTAATAATAATAGGTATCGCCAAACTGTTGCTTCAAGGCTGCCGGCGGCATAGAGCGTGCCACTTTCATGAATTGCAGGAAGCGATTCTGCACCTCCTGACTGATCGGGAAGCTCCGGAACGCCTCCGGATCTTTCTGTACGGCCGCGAAGAACAAGCAAATAGCTTCTTGATAAAGCACCGGGAATGCCTCACCCCGTTCTTTCATCAATTCCATATAATGCATAAAAGTCATCAAATCCTTATAAACCAAAAGATATCCCATCCCATATTCGAAAGCCGGACGGTTATCGGCATGATCATCGATCAAAAAAGCCAATGCGTTCGGAAAGATCAAGGTCAGGTCCAAAGGATTATCGGTAATCGGAAGCATCGCCCGTTTTGCCGCTATCCAATCTTCCGACGCACAAGCCACGGAGTCCAATAATGGACGTTGAGCGGTTGCCCAATCCCGGTAATGCGGGTTCGATTCCAGTATCTTGATATATTTCTCCGCCGCACGATATTCGCCGGTTACCAGATAAGTCTCCACCAAACGCTTCATCAAACGAGGTTGCACGCAACGTTGTGAACTTAATACCCCCACAAAGGCGAAACGTTGGGCGGCGTTCACTTGCCCGACTTGCCAAGCGACCTCACTCGCCTCGATCAACCCCATCCGGCTTTTCGGATCGTGCGGAATAAAACCACCCTCACCGATCTGGGGGAAACGCATCAAATCGGAAGTAAAACGTCCGGTTTTCGACAAAGCCAAATTCAGATAAATCAAGGCATCCATATCCCGCACAGAATGCGCACGAGCGTGCGAGACAATCTTCTGCCATTCTCCCAGCCGTGCATAGTAATCATACCGATAAGCCTGCTCCATCGGATCTTTCTTATAGAGAATCCCGGCGACCATCGCTATCAAAAGAAAAACGTAAGAAACGATTCGTTTCCAAGATTCCTTACGGATGAAAACCCGGCTCCTTACATAATAAAGAATGAAAGCGATCAAAGGATACGCAAGCATGATATATCCTAAAGAATTAGGTATCGGATATTCGGGATGGCATAGATGTTTGCTGAAAAAAGCTTCCCGCATCGGAAGAATATAAACCGTACGCATGGCGATCAACGGTAGCAAACCTCCCCAAGCGATAGCGATAATGGCTACTCCAAAACGAGCCTTATCCTCTTTAGCACAACACTCATAAACCGCGATCAATAAGGCCAACAATAAATTAGCGGGTGCCGCAAAAAAATAAGATCCCCCCAAAAACAAGAAGCCAAAGAGATAACGAAGCCAATCAATCTTGATTGAAGTATACAAATACGCAAGAACCTGCACGAAAGCGAGCATCGTCAACAAGGCGATTGACTCCTGCGGATAGATCCAAATTAAAAAAGAGGGAAGAATAGCCGCCAACATAGAGGCACGCACCCCACAAGCTTTTAAGTAAAGGAAAAAACAGCCGGAGATCAGTCCTAATAATAAAGCGATCACTACCGAAGCTCCATAAGGATGGATAAACGCAAGCGATAAGAACTCAGTCACATATTCATTCAATCCACCCGGTTCGGCCAATCGGTCTTGGAAATAACTACCGGTAGTCTGAAACATCATATACTGCTCCAGAAAACGATACCAATACCGAAAATTCAACTCTATGAATAGGAGACTTCCTATAATAAAAAGGAATAGTATAATGGTATTATTGTTAACAAATAGTCTATTCTTCATTCTCCAACTGTTTTTCGGATCGTAAAGATAGAAAGTATATAGAAGATGGCAAAAGAAAAGGTTTAATTATTATATTGAACACGGAATACACGAAACACACGGACTGATACTATATACCTCAGTGTATCGCTGTGTGTTCCGTGTTCAATCCTGTACTTACATCTGCTGCTCGCCGCCGCCAGAGCCGCCGCTCTTCATATCATCGTTGCTGATACCTCGTTTCACTTTTTTGATGGCATCTTTCAAGGTGCCGAAACGATAAGATACACTAACCATTAACATTCTCATCGTACGGTAATTGATCTCACGACGGAAGAAGGTATCATCGGAAGTAGTATTTTCCATCTTCATTCGCTTCCAGAAGGGGTTTTGGAAAGACAACTGGACAGATAGCTTTTTCTTCAAGAAATCCTTGTTCACGGAGATTCCCGTGAAATAGAATGGAGAGCCTTTCCCCTGTAACTGGATCCAAGGAGAGAAATATCCTCCCTGTATGTTCACACGGAAATCCAACGGGAAATTAAACTGTGTACCGGCGAATATACGACCGCTGAAACCACTGTTTGCCATATCATTCTTTTCGCTCTTCAAATCCGTATAATCCATTCCACCATTCATATAGATACGGAACAAAGGAACCGGATTCCAATTTGCGTATACGAATAAGCCGGTAGATTGTTTCTTTCCGATATTACCGTAGGTGGTTTGGAAAACACCCGGATTCTCCGGATCGATAAAGGTATATCGCTCGATCGAGTTATTCACGAACGTATAGGTAGCACTCGCGTTTATGCTGAATTTCTGGGCGAACATGCTATAGTTCAAATTGATATTATTACTCTTCTCCGAGTCTAGGTTCGGGTTACCATACGAGATGTTCTGCGGATCGGCGTTATTTACGTAAGGATTCAAAAACCAGATACCCGGACGCTGGATACGCATATTATATCCCAACCGAAGCTGTTGCGCCATATTCAGTTGATAAGAGACGGTAGCGTTTGGCACCACGTCAAAATAATGGGTATCGAAGTTCATATCGGGAGCCATCTCATACTTCACGTCCAAAGCGGTTCCTTCCGCACGGACACCCGCTTTCACGCCAAACTTATCAAACTTCATCGCATAGCCCAGATAAGCGGAATAGATATGCTGGGTATGACGGAAATGGCTATCTTTAGAAGTTATGTCGTCCCATATATTCAACGAATCGTTGAAAGCGGTACGATCCGTATTACTCCGGCTCTGGCGGAATATATATTTCGCGCCAACCTCCAAGGTCTGATCCTTCCACGTAGGGGTCGTATAATCCACCTGCCCGGTGTGCTCGTTCGTAGAAGCCTTGTTGATATTATTTTGCGGATAGCCGAGCCAAGAATTGTAATTCACGACATTCTTTAATTCCGTATAATCCTTGTTATCATTGGGAGAATGGCTAAAACGGTAGGAGATCGTCAGCAACTCATCTTTTTTATGGGTAGAGTGTTGGTAATCCACGCTCACGTCCGTAGAACCAAATGTTTCCGTAGCGTCCGAATTACGATTATAATCGTATACCGGATTACGATTGATATCCTGCATATTCACCGTGTATTCCGAACGGTTCGTCATCTTACCATGGAATAAGTTCGCCCCTACGGTCAGCAAGTTCAAGGAGTCGATCTCATAACTACCTTCCAGCGAACCAAACTGAAAGGGTCCGTTATTCTTCCTACGTCCATTTTGCGTCAAGAAATGTTGCTCGTCATTTTCCAAATCCTCACGTATCGAGGTAGACTCATTCCAAGGCTCCCTATTATAATTGTAATTATAATTCGCTGTCAATCCAAACTTACCCGCTTTAAGGGATATATAGCCGCCACCGCCTACACGCCCCAACGAACTACCGTTCACACGAACCGTACCAGTATATCCTTGTAGAGCGTTTTTCGTTGTAATGATATTAATAATACCACCGATACCCTCGGCGTCATATTTAGCACCCGGGTCTGTGATCACCTCTATGTTTTTCACGGAATTGGCCGGCATACTCTTTAATACCTCAGCAGGATTATTACTCAATAGGTTAGAGGGTTTACCATTCATGTAGATCTTGAAGTTCGTGGAACCTTTCAATTGGATTTGGTCATCTCCATCCACGGTTACCATCGGCACCTTACGAAGCATTTCCAGCGTATTATTGGTCTGCGCCTCCGGATCATCCTCCAAACTATACGTGATCTTATCGATCTCAGCCTTCACCAAAGGTTTCTGCGCCGTAACCGTCACCTCCCCAAGCCGCTGGTTATCCTCCTGCATATACAACTTACCCAAATCCAAGTTCCTCTGTTTATCCGAGATCGTAAATATTTTCTCGGCAGGAGCTTTTCCAATAGATTGCATAGAAATGATGTATTTACCGGCACTGCTCAAGGGTGTCTGAAACTTACCATCCACATCACACGCCAAAAGCTTGACCGGCTTATCGGGGCTCTTCGCTAAAGCAATTCTCAACGTCGCATAGGGTACGGACTCGTCACTCAGCGAGTCTAATACCTGTCCTTTAATCGAATAGGAACCAGTTTTATCCGCCTGCGCATACAGGGGAAGCGCAAGGAACAGTACCCAAAATAAGGTAAATAATTTTTCTTTCATACGTTCATCATCTATTACATAATACTATACTTATCTCTCAACTTCCTGAACTAAATCACACTGTTTACGATTTATTCGTACAAAATAAAGACATTATATACATTCATTGGTTATTATTTCTCATAAAAAGTCTGAAAAAAGAAATATATCATTATTTTTGTACATCTAATTTTCTAAATAACAACATTATGAGAACTATTTTTTGTGTATTAGCCACTTTGATGTTAGGCATAGCCGGTATGCAGGCCCAGAGTTTAAAAGCCATTAAGTTGAATACTCCCGACAAGACCCGGGGCACTTCGGTAATGAAAGCCTTGGCAGACCGTCACTCCGAGCGCGAGTTTGCCAACAAGAAACTCAGCCTACAAGACCTTTCCGATTTGATGTGGGCCGCTATCGGTATCAACCGGGAGGATGGAAAACGTACCGCCGCTTCCGCCTTGAACAAGCAAGATGTGGATGTCTACGTATTGATGGAAGAGGGCGCTTATCTGTATGATCCGAAAGCCCATCAACTGAACCCGGTAGCGGAAGGCGATCACCGTCCACTGATCGGAGGAAAGCAAACCTCCGTGAACTCAGCTCCCGCTTGTCTATTGATGGTTTCTGATGTTTCCAAATTCGGCAATGTAGGTACACCACAATTACGTGAGCGCTTTGGAGCCTTAGATGCCGGGCTGGTCTCTCAGAATATCGCCTTGTTTTGCTCCGGATGTGGCTTGGTAACGGTTCCCCGCGGCAGCATGGAGGCAGATGCGTTGAAGAAGATATTAAAGCTATCCGACTCCCAAATCCCGATGATCAATCATCCGGTAGGATATGCGAAATAACGTCAGCACTCACGTAAGCCCCCGAGAGTCATCTTGTGGGCTTACGAGACCGCTCACGCAGGAGGCTGAGAACAATCTCTACAAAAAATAGATATTCCGACTCTCCGAATATGATCAACCAATTCCATATTCGTCAATTTATGAAAGTTTCCCTTAGCTCGCGAACCGTAAAGTATTACTTCCTCAATATCCTCGTATCGAGCGAAAAACTCACGCAACTTATTCAATTCTATGTCACTCAATCCATATTTCATTTACAGCTTCATCTAGTCTCATTTTCCGATATACATAACATCTTCTCTTCAAACCGGCAAAATAGCGGATAATAAACCTGTACGATATTCTCATAATTTCAGAAGCTACATCGTCATCATAATTATGAGAAGTCAAATTACGATCCTCGATTGTCTCCATCCATCGTTTATCTTCTATAAGCCCTATTTGTAAAGCCTTACGTATAGCATCACGTGAACCCCGAATATCCGTATAACCTTGATACTCTGCATAATCTTTCATCACCTTCCAGACTAATTCATGGGTATATCCAAAACGCTGGATTAATCCTTCTTGCAAAAGTTCATCAACCTCGTCCGCTAATTCCAACCGCCGAGATACAATGCAAACCAAGCAATCAAAGCCAGTAGCACGAATATAACCACCAGAATCGTATTCCCCCAACGAATCAGGAAGGAAGGCATCTCGCCGATCATGTTGCGGACTTTCTCGCTACGCAACTCGATACGGTTTTGATCCGATTCCGCTTTTTTCTTCATCTCATTGTATGTCGACATATCCTTAATTCCCTAACTCTAATTGATTCTTCACTAAATTATAATAAGCGCCCTTGCGATCGATCAGCACGTCGTGGGTGCCTACCTCCACGATACGACCTTTGTCAAGAACGACTATTTGATCGGCGTTGCGTACGGTACTTAATCGATGGGCGACGATTATTACCGTCTTACCCCGGTAAAAGTCCGTCAGATTCTCTACTATAGCACGTTCATTATTCGCATCCAACGAATTCGTCGCCTCATCGAAAAAGAGAAAAGAAGGGTTCTTATAAACCGCACGGGCTATTAAGATCCGTTGACGCTGGCCTTGGCTTACGCCTTGGCCGTCCGGACCGATAACCGTATTATATTTCAAGGGGAGACGATCGATAAACTCCTCTATATTCGCGATACGGGCCGCCAACAACAAACGGACCTTGTCTATCTCGCCGTCATCAACCGCTATATTGCGGGCGATGGACTCGGAGAACAGATAACCGTCCTGCATCACAGCACCGCACTGGTCGCGCCACCACGACAGGCTAAAGGAACGCAGGTCATTGCCTCCCACACGGATATCCCCCACGACCGGGTTATAATAGCCCAGCAATAATTTGATCAACGTAGTCTTACCACTGCCGCTCGTACCCACGATCGCCGTGATCTTCCCGCTTGGGATACGGAGGCTCACTTGGTCCAGCACCTTCGGGGAATGGATGCCCTCATACTGGAACGTCACGTTACAGATCTCCACATCCCGGTTATTCCCGTTAAAGCCCGTTATCATGCGCTCTTCCGTCTCCTCCTCCTCCCGGTCGCGGATCTCGCTCATCCGCTCCAGGCTGATCTTAACATCCTGCCAGCTATAAAGGAATTGCACGAACTGCTCCACCGGGGCGTTCAACTGCCCGATGATATACTGGATAGCCAGCATCATACCCAGCGACAAGCTTCCGCCGATCACCGCCGTGGCAGCCACGACCGTGATCACGATATTCTTCACCTCATTGATCAGGATACTGCCCGCCTCCTGGCTCTGTTGCAAACGCATCGACTCAATGTTCGTACGGAACAGGTCCGCCTGTATATCCTCCCATTCCCAACGGCGGCGACGCTCGCAATGCTGGAGCTTGATCTCCTGCATGCCATTCAGCATCTGCATCGTCTTCGACTGGTTTCGGGCACGTTGCTCAAAATAGGTGTAATCCAGCAACCGGCGTTTCTTCAGGAAAAGCGTCACCCATATCGCATATAAGGCACTACCTAGCACGAATATGCCAAATATCAATCGGTTATAATAAAGCAATACCCCGCCAAATACGATGAAGCTGAAAGCGGAGAACAACACCGTCAATGTCTGGGCCGTGAGGAAACGCTCCACACGCTCATGGTCGTTGATGCGTTGCAACAGATCGCCCGTCATTTTCGTATCGAAGAACGACATCGGCAAACGCATTAATTTAATCAAGAAATCGGAGAGCAAGGAGATATTCACCCGTGCGCTGATATGCAACAAGATCCAACGGCGGATAAAGTCCACCGAGGCACGGCTCAGCACTAGCATCAATTGTCCCACAAGGATCAGATAGATCAAGTTCAGGTTCTTGCCGGCTATGCCCTTATCCACGATCGCTTGCGTGAGAAACGGGAAGATCAATTGCAAGACGCTGCCTAGCGCGAGGCCGAGCAACAACTGGACAAAGAAACGCTTATACGGCTTCATGTATCCCCATAGGAAATGAAAAGGATTACCCCCCGCATGCCGCTCATCCTTCCGCTCGTAAAAAGCGGGGGTAGGTTGCAAGGCCATCAATATACCTTTCTCCTCCCCTCTCGTACGGGTACTGATCCATGCGTCACGGAACTCCTCCTCATTGATACGTAACAGATTTTTCCCCGGATCGGCAATATAAAAAACATATTCACCATCCCGTTTCTTTTTAGCGTCATAAAGTACAACGAAGTGATCCTGGTTCCAATGGAGGATACAGGGGAAAGGGCGTTGTTCCACCATCTTCCCCAGGGTCATTCGTCCACAGATCGTGCGGAAACCGATGTACTCGGCGGCATCGCTGATCCCCAGCATGGAGACTCCCTCCCGGGTGACGACACAAAGGTTTTGCATCGTCTCGGCAGAGTACTCCTTGCCATAGAACTTGGCGATCATGCGAAGGCAGGTGGCTCCGCATTCCATGGAGTCGGGTTGTTTGATGTAGGGGAATTTCATAATTTAATACCTTATTCACTCAATAATTCTACCCGATTATTATCTACTTTCAACTTACTATTCTTTCTTGCCTTATACCGACCGCTAACCCAATTATAACGAAAACCGATAAGGAGCATATTCTTTCTCTCATCGAACGAACGATAAGTGTAACGATAATAATCCGATTGATCTGTCCAAGACTCAAATTTTTTTCCTCCTAGGAAATAACGCACGGAAGCGGTCAGCCTCCAAGAAGAGTTGATATTCCAACTGAGCGTAAGCAAAGATTCAATCGAACTTTTCTCTTTCATGGTCGGAGTATAAGCCGTACCCATAAAATCTACATGCCCATTAAGGGAAAAAGTCTTGTAAGCCAAATTCCAACGAATCATTTTCGAAAACCAATCTCTCGTCCCACTGTAAAAGGCATTGCGATGATAAGTTCCGGAGAGACTGACATTACCTATTCCTTGGATATTGTAACGCACGATACCAAATATATATAAATATTTTTGGCTGTCTTTATTCTCATAAGTAGAAGTATAAATGCCCTGGTCGTTCGTGTATCCTACAGAAGAAACTATATCAGAGTGATGTGTATAACCAATCTCCGGACTGATATAGAAATTCCCTATATTAAAAGACATACTGTATCCCCAATCATTCCGATAAGAAGGTTTCAATTGAGGATTTCCACACACGATGCTCAAGCTATCTGTCGATGTATTGTAAGGATTCAAATAAGCCACGCCCGGCTCTTCAGTATAACCACGTGCCCACGCCTTGAGCGTAAGCCACGAGAGAGGACGGAGCATACCCGACACACTATATTTCAATCGATAATAATCACTCTTCTCATTCCCGATCCGATTGAATATCATGTCCATGCCCGCTGAAGCCGAGTAAGCGCCCCATTTGGCGTTTTGACCGAATAACGCATATATATATTCCTTCCAACGATTATGACGGAAAGGCAAATCAACAGATAAAGGAAGTCGCAAACCAGTTTTCTCATAAGAGAGCCTGTTTCCTAAGGACAACTCAAAACGTTCCCCTTTCTTTTCATATACGTTTTGCAGATACCCTTTATAATAATCCATCTTGTAGAGAGTGGCTTTATCATAGAAATAATCACTTCCCGTTTCACTCGTATGATTACTGTCTTCATTTTTGTTATACGTGAAATTCATTTGATTTTCCAATGAACTATTCCCCTCGAACATCAAACGATGATAGAGATTATACACATTCACAAGGGATAAGGTTTTGCTGTTATTAACTGAAACATAATCGATCGTATCAGCCTCCCGCATCAATATGCCATTCCCCTCTTTTTGTGAGTTTGTTGGGATACTTCTCAACGATACATTATAAGAAAAGTAATTTTTGGTGTTTACCACCCAGTCGCCTCCCAGCGTAACATTATACGAGAAATAATCGGATTCATGTCGGTTAACACCCTGTTTATACAATTGGCTCGTACGCTGCTCCCTATAGTCATCCGCATGGTTGTTATTAAAATAAAAGCCATTCGCATTGATATAAAAAGAGGCTTTGGAGTTGCCGATCTCAAACGCTCCGCTACCTGTGCCATAATGAAGCTCGATATGGTTTTGAGTAGTGAAGTTAAACAGGCTGTATTTCCCTGGATTCTTTCTCGTCTTGATATTCACCACATTCGTAAATCCCTCGGACAAATAACGGGCCGAGGGAGTTTCCATGACTTCCACGGAAAGGATATCTTTGGGGTCGATGCTTTCAAGCGCATTCCCGCGGGGTACTCCATTTACCAGCGTCAGCACTTTGCCTCCACTTACGGTAGATATACTTCGATTTAACTCATCTATTTGCAAACGAGGGACTTCTTGTAAAGCAGCATATACATCACCCGCCTTTCTCGCCCGAGTCGAAAGATAAAACACGTTACCCTGCGTGGTAGCCTTGATTACGTTCTGCCGTTCGGCACTCACTACTACCTCTTCTAAATCTCCGATCATTTCCCGCAATAAGACATAATCCAACTTCATGTCCTTTCGTAAAAACACTTTTTCCGAGATTGAAGTATATCCAACAGATTCTATCCACAGCAGATATTCACCATCCTTCAGATTCTCTATACCATATTTTCCGTCTTGATCGGTCAGAGTCATTCCCGCCAGCTCATCTCCAGCAGTCAATATTACTTTTGCCCCAATGACCGTCTCTTTTTCCAAATTGGTTATTCGTCCACTTAACTGATACTGAGCTAAAAATGAATGTACATTTAGGATAAGCAATAAAACGAATAATAAATACCTCATGATATTCTCTTTTGTATGATGACAAAATCAATCGTCCACAAATTTCATCTTCCAAATAAAATACTCAGACTGTTTCCATATTCATTTCTTGCTGCTTTATATTATTTTCTATAATACAACTATTAAACTCAAACAATACATAATCAGAAAGAGAAATTTCCATCGAATCCAGCTGACAAGCCGACCTTGAATCTCTCCCTTCCAATATTTTTTGACAGCATGGTCCCCAGCATAATGGAAGCATCTTACATTTAATACATCTTTCATTATCAAACGTCTTCAAAGACAACCTTTTATTAAGTTTATCAATATTCCAATTTATACATCCTTCATCTGATAAGACTCCTTCTTCGAGATCTTTAGTGAAATCCCGTCCTGAACATTTATATACAATACCATTGTAAGATATTACAGCTTGGTTCTTTTCACTAGCCTTACAAGAATCACCATCACGATTTAAATTAAGATATGAGACTCTAAAACCATTAATTAGAAATAAAGTGATAGCTTTTTTCAACAATTCACCATCATGATTACCTCCTCTCGTTTGCCAAACTCGTTCCAAGTGAATACGTATGTGTGAACGATCTATATCAACAATATCCTTTATAACCTCTTCAATATGTAATAAAGTTTGATTATCATAATTAATCCTCAAATTAATATAAGGATTATAACTATTGTGTAACAAGTGTATCACCTTCATCACAATATCATATGATTGCTCTACGCCACTTCCCTTTTTTACGGTATTATGCTTTTCCCTATAACCATCTATTGATATTTGAAAACCAGCATTTAAATCCCTAAGCATGGGAATGAATGATTCGTCAATGCACACTCCATTTGTTATAAATGAAAAATTCACCAATTTTCCAACAGTAATCGCATAATCTCGTATCCTCTTTAAAAGAGGATAAAGTTCTTCCTTGAAATATAAAAGAGGTTCACCGCCAAATAAAGTAACTGAAAGAGCGGTTATCTCTTCCGAATTTAATATATTTTGTGTAAACTTTAATATATTATCTTGTGTTACAGTACTTAATCTACTGCCCATAACATGTGTCTCAAAACAATACCAACATCTTAAATTACAATCCAGAGTTGGAAGTATAGTCAAGTCATAGACAGAACTATTAACCTTATTTTGATACCTAGCTTCTATTTGTTCATATTCATCACAGTAATCAGCTATAATAAACTTATTATCTTCTAATCTCTTTCTTAAATTATCACGTAAATTAAGAATATCACTTCTAAGTACTCTATAATCAGCTTCAGTGATTATCGTAAAGATATTATTCAACGTATTAAAACATATGACCTTATCTTGTACTGGAACATATATATTATAATTACTCTCTTTCATATTTATGGATCTAAGGAATAAATATTAATCAAATTAAACATTGCAGATATGATATCTTTCACAGAACTATCATATCTGCAATAAAAAATAATGGATCATTTAATAATATATCATTTCTCAACAATTACAATGACATCCATTTTTCTCATCTGAACAACCTCCGCAATCACAATTACATCCATTGTCCACCATAGAAGCATAACCTCCTAATATAAGCGACTCTTCTTCCTTTAATAATTTTTCTATAGGAAGACTACCCTCATCTAAAGAAATAAAATCACCTTTCATACAAATAATTTTTAATTGTTAATAAAACATATTTTGAAATTTATTTATCAAACACAGAACATCTTTATTAATCTATAGCTGTTCATTTTTTCAATCTTGATTTCTTAAAGATATTCTTGTGAATACGGTACACTCCGTCCATCCTCAATCCAATACCATTCGTCAGTCTCTTCATCATAAACCCATCCCCCACCCTTAATAGCGGAAAGCTCTTCCTTCGACAACAAATCACCAGTTTCCATGTCTATATGCTTTTTAGTCTGTCCCAAAAATATAAGTAAAATTTCGTACTCTATCTAACAAACACCTAATTTTTATCTAACAAAAAGCTAACAAAACGAGAAAAACGTATCTTTTTTAAGATTATTCACTATCTTCACATCCAAAATAACGAATCTATCATGAAACACTCCTTATATATTGCGGCCATTATGTTGCTAGTATTAATACTCTCCCAAGGATATTGGCTATACAATATATATAACGCTGAAAAATATAAAACGCAAGAAGTCCTTGAAGAACTATTCGAAGAAGCTATCAAGCAAGAAATGTCCAAGCGAATGGTTAGCAACAAACCGAAAGACCCCAACAGTCCCAAAAGAATCATAAGAAGAGCTAGTGATATGACCCCGGAAGAACGAGCTAAGCTAAAAGGGGACACTATAACTATACCGCAAATAAAAAATCGGAATCTAAAAGATAACTATGCCGACCTATTAACGCAACGTATACAAGACGGTCTACGTAATGCGAATAAACCCTTAAAACCAAATGTATTAGACAGCCTATTCAATAAAACATTAACTGATCACAATTTACAAGCAATATCTTATATAGAAATATCAGACTCTACCCGGCAAACCGTAAATACGGTAGGAAAAAAATTCAACCTTTCATTTTATAAGTTCCAAACAGAAAGGCTCCCGATAGGAACGCAAGGATTACAATATGTACAGGCTTTCGTTAAATTACCACTTTCTGACATTGTCCAACGAATGCTCTTGGCTTTTACCGTATCTTGTCTAATCATCCTTACCTCGGCGAGCTGCCTATATTATTTATTAAGAACAATACGTAAAGCCCACGCCCAACTCCGAGACCGTGAAATAGCCGTTCACAGCGCCATCCACGACTTGAAATCCCCGCTGAACACAGCATATGCCTCTATAGATTTTATCGCTAGCCAAGAGAAAGAGCCGATGAAAGCTAACATATTAAATATCGGAAAAACACAAATCCGACAATTGATAGAGATCATCGAATCCATGCTATCCCTACTGAAAACAGCGGATGGAAAAGAGAGCACACGAAGGTCACCTATAGAAATTAAATCATTTATTGAGCAAACCTACCAAGCGATAGTTAGGCTCTATCCTAACAAGATCCCCTTGTTCAAGCTTGAGAAAAGCGAGAATTTCCCCGACATGATACAAGCCGATACCGTTCGTATGGAACGTTGCCTCCGGAATTTGCTAGAGAACGCATTGAAATATTCGGATGACGATGTACGAATCACCGTAACGTTGACTATGATAAACAACCATTACCGAATAGCCATAAAAGACACTGGTTGGGGAATCCCCAAGAAAGCCCAGAAGAAACTCGGACAACAATTCTTCCGGGTGAAACAAGCCGACAAGCCAGCGCAACCGGGATATGGATTAGGTTTGAGTAGCGTAATGCTAATGGCTAAAGAAATGGGCGGCTCCCTAACTTTTCAGAGCGAGAAAAATGTAGGTTCAACGTTTTTTATTAACTTGCCGGCCGAAAACTCATAACACTATATGGAAGATAAACAGAAAGTGATCTTTATTGAAGATGACCTAAACCTTGGATCGATCATCTCAATGGCCTTACAAAGCAAAGGATACGAGGTTTGCTACGCCAACACGTTAAGCGGTATTCAAGACATGATAGAAAAAGACTGCCCTAATATCCTGCTTCTCGATCTGGAAGTTGGCAATCAAAACGCATTGGATTATTTGCCTTTTATTCGTTCAAAGCATCCTTCATTGCCTGTACTGATAGCCTCTTCCCACAACGAAGGGGAGGAAATAACACGCTGCTATGAAGCCGGAGCTAATCATTACACCAAAAAACCGTATGATATACAAGAAATAGATTTCCTAATCCAAAGGTTTTGTAAAAAGGGCAGTCCGATATCAAATAGTATATCTATTGGAGATTACCAACTGGAACTCTCCACTCATAAATTATTCTATAAACAAGAACAGTCAAAAACATTAAGTCCTAAAGATTTCAAGTTATTCTATCTGTTATCCGAGCAATTAAATCAGCCAGTAAGCAGAGAAAAGCTTTTTCATGAAATATGGGATGGGCAAGAAGTTCATGATAGCCTAAACAACAGCATCTCGCGTTTGCGCAAATTATTGGAAAAAGATACCACACTTTCAATAGATGCCGTAAAAGGAGTTGGATATATATTATCAAAAAAAGACCAACTCTCCTCATCGTAATTAAGGGGGGCTTATTGTAGATTTCTAGATACGCCCTTGTTCCCTATCACATGATTCGGGAAAAACACGTACGACTTTTTTGAAAAACACGTACGACTTTTCCCAAAAACACGTACATGTTTTGAGTAAAAGATCATCCTGTTTTTAACATACTAATAATCAGTATATTATATAATTCTTTTCATTACCAAACTTATTGTTTGGAATTTATATCGATCCTATAGGGACGTAGCGTGCAGCGTTTGCTACCTAAAGAGTTTTCATTATCTTCGCGGAAAATTAATTGAGATGTGGACGTTCTTTATCATACTTCCAATCCTGTATCTTGCAGGGAATATTTATATTTATCTAAAGGGAAAACAGGCTTTGAAAAGCCAGTCTACCGGAGTTAAAGTATTGTTATCCATTGTTTTTTGGGGAGGAGCTTTATCATTCTTCAGTAGTTTTCTATTCAGGAACCTAGATATGCCGGCTTCTTTCGCTCAAACAGTTTCCCAAGTAGGAACAGGATGGCTCGTGTTCACTTTATACATGGTATTGGCCCTGTTGGTATTTGATATCTTACGACTTTTCCACCTACGTTTCAAATACTCATTCTATTTATCCTTATTCTTAACACTCAGCTTATTAGGATATGGAAACTATAATTACCAACATCCTGATACACGAGTTATCAACATGGTTATCAACAAACCGGCCGATACCGATGGACAGTCGCTGAAGGTCGTAGCCATTAGCGACATACACTTAGGATACGCTACCAACAAGACGATGCTTGCCGGATATGTGGATATGATAAACGCCCAACGCCCGGACATCGTTCTTATCGGTGGAGACTTGATAGACAACAGTGTCGCACCTCTGCGATACGAGCATATGGAAGAGGAACTGTCCAAGATATACGCTCCATTAGGCGTTTATATGGTACCGGGTAACCATGAGTATATCAGTGGCATAGAGGAGAGCGAGAAATTCATAGCGCAGACGCCCATCGTACTTTTAAGGGATTCCGTGGCTATCTTGCCCAATCAGATCCAACTCGTAGGACGGGACGACCGGCATAACAAAGGACGGAAAACTTTAGGTCAGCTTACCGCAAACCTTGACCCAAGCAAACCTGTTATCTTATTGGATCATCAGCCCTACGAATTAGAGAAAACGGAAAAAGCTGGCGTAGACTTACAGTTTAGCGGACATACACATCGAGGACAAGTATGGCCGATGAACTGGATCGTGGATCATCTGTTCGAATTAAGTTACGGGATTAAAAAAATCGGAAATAGTACGATTTATGTCTCATCCGGCTTATCTTTGTGGGGACCGCCTTTCCGTATCGGAACGAACAGCGAGATGGTGGTGTTCAATATTACATTCAAAGAGTAAAGATGAAAGTATTTATTCAATCGATCGTAGCGCAGCTATTACTAAATCCGTATATTTTCTGGAGAGGATATCAAGCGCTTCCTCCTAAGAAAAGTTGCCGGATTCCTTTTATCTTGTTTTTCGTACTCGAACTATCGCTTTATTTTTTCGGATTTATTTTTAGGAAGGAACTACCTGATAACGTGATAATCACGATCCAATACATCTGTAACACTTGGTATATAGCGTCCATTTATATCACTTTATCTCTCTTGGTACTTGAGTTGATCAGGCTCTCCCAACGTATCAAGCCATGGTTCCCCAAATGGATGAAAGGGCATTGGCAACAAACCAAGCTAACCCTGTTTTTTCTTATCGTATTCGGTGTTACCGGTTTAATGATTCACGCATACCATACGGTAATGAATCCGATTGTTAAGAACGTATATATCACGTTGCCCAAAGCCGCGGGGGATCGGGATAGCCTGACTATTGTCATGATGAGCGACTTACATATCGGAGAGGTTATCGGGAAGGACTTGGTACAAAAATATGTGGCACTCAGCAACGCACAGCATCCGGATATGGTGGTATTAGCGGGGGATATCATGGATTATGAATCCCGATTTGCGGAAAACGCCCACATCGAGGATGATTTAAAACAATTAAAAGCTCCGTTGGGCGTATATATCATTTACGGGAATCATGAATACCGGGCAAACCGGAACGCGAAATATCGTTGGCTGCAAAAGACCGGAGGTACGCTACTAATAGACTCGGTGGTCCAACCGGACTCAACTTTTTATTTGATAGGGAGGGATGATTTCATCCATAAGAAACGAAAATCGCTTCATTCGTTAATGGAAGGGGTGGATACCGGCAAACCGATTATCGTTTTGGATCATCAACCTTGGTCGTTCGCCGAGATGAATATGAATGGGGTGGATTTGGGACTGCACGGACATACGCATAACGGGCAGTTATGGCCTTATCCCCTGCTGATGAAACTTGTGTATGAATGCCCGTACGGATATTATAAGAAAGGACCTACGCAATTCTATGTATCTTCCGGCATTGGTATAGCAGGACCTCCTTATCGGGTGGGAACCGTCTCGGAATTGGTCGTATTGCATATCCGCTTCAAAGCCCCCAAACAGACTGGCGAAAGAGGGAAAAGCACGATGCCCATTCAAGGGAGCTGACAATGGGCATCGTAAGCTCGCTTGAATGGGCATTGTAAGGCCCTTTGAATGGGCATCGGCAGAAACCCGCCTATTCGGTACCCTTGGTGGCCGCTTCCAACTCAACCGGCACGCTCAATGTACGCCTGTATAAATCTGGATCGCCCAATACCTCCAACGCTTTCTCCAATACAAGATCATCTTTCAAGCTTTCTTGCAACTCTCCTCGTTGGTAATAATAACGTTTTACGATCTCGGCGGCCATTACTCGTTTCACCTCATCCTTGAAACGATCGAAATCTTTTTCCAGATTCGGAGTCAGCTTAGCCTCTAATTCCTTGAACGCAGTAGAATCCTCCTCCAGATACCCCTCGAACTCAGCCACTTCTTTCAAGTTCTTCAATACTTTCTCGCTTTGGCGGTCATACGTGAAATTCTTGGACTTGGCGTATTGCTTCAAAGCTTCGAAATCCTCATCGGAAACCGTAAATTCCTCGATGGGAGCGATCGTCTTATGCTTTTGTACCCAATCCGTAACGAAGTCGAACAAGACCGTATCCGCCGCCAAATAATACATCATGGTAGGCACTTTCGGCTCCTTCACCTCAAACTCCGGACGTACGCCACCCCCATCACGAACCGGACGCTTCTTGGACGTATAGAATACGGAAGTCAAGCTATCCGGAATAGCCGCCACGCTACCATCCTCTTTCCGGTGCGAATAATCGATTTGCTGGATGCAACGACCACTCGGGATATAGTATTTACTCATCGTGATTTTCACTTTCCCATTATAAGGCAGGTCACGAGGAGCTTGCACCAACCCCTTACCAAACGAACGTTGTCCCACCAACACGGCACGATCCATATCCTGCAAAGATCCCGATACGATCTCAGCGGCGGAAGCCGTACCTCCATTGATCAATATAGCCAACGGCATTACCGTATCCAAAGGCTCCGTAGAGGTTCGGTACGTACGATCCCATTGCTTGATCTTTCCTTTCGTTGAAAGCACCTCGCTGCCTTTCGGTACGAACATACCTACGATTTGTACGGCACCTTCCAGCACGCCGCCGCCGTTACCGCGCAAATCCAGTACCAAAGACTTAATATTATGATTTTTCTTTAAATCCAAGAACGCCTCTTTCACCTCTTGAGCACTCTTGATAGTAAATGCCTTTAGATAAATATAACCTATACTGTCATTCTTAACCCCGTAGTAAGTAACTTGAGGTGTCGTGATCTGCTTACGGGTAATCTCGAACTTCCGGGGTTTCTTCTCGCCCGGACGTTGGATCGTCAAAACCATCTTCGTATTCGGAACACCTTTCAACAACTCGCTGACCCGGGAGTTTGTCGCTTTGGAAACATCGATCGTATCGATCGCCAAGATCAGATCGCCCGGCTTCAGACCCGCTAAATCGGCCGGCATTCCCTCGGTAGGCTCGGCAATCATCACGCCTCCCTCATTGTTACGCTGACGGATCAAGGAACCGATACCTCCGTATTCGCCGGTCGTCATCAGACTCAATTCCTCCGTTTTTTGCTCAGGATAGTATTCCGTATAAGGATCTAAACCAGCCAACATTGCCTCGATTCCCCGCTGAACGGTTTTATCCACATCCACTGAATCCACGTAGAACATCTCTACTTCTTTCAATAAAGAATTGAAAATGTCTAGGTTCTTACTCACCTCAAAGCGGTTATCTTTTTGCGCCCATCCCGGCACTACGCTACTTGCGACGAACAGCAAGCAAAATAAACCTATAATTCCTCTTCGTTGAACCAATCTGTACATACAATATTTAGTTAATTAACGGCATAAATGTAAGGAATAATACGCCGCCTAAGCCAATATCCCTTTTACTTTTAACTTTATTTGTTCCCATTTATCATACGGAATCTCCGGGCCAACCACGTCGATCACATAGCCCGCCAACATCGATCCGATGCGTGCGGATTGTACCAAAGACGCTCCTATGGATTGACCGTATAAGAATCCGGCGGCGAAGTTATCACCGGCGCCAGTCGTATCAACAGGCTTGCCCCCCTCAGCCGGGACAGAATAAAATTGACCATGACTACCGATCAAGGCACCTTCCTTTCCCAAAGTGACCAATGAGACCTCTACCAACTCAGACAAGGTATGTACGGCCTCAGCAGCCTTCTGCCCGGTAAAAGCCTCAGCCTCACTCTCATTAGAGAACAAAATATCCACATATTTAGGAATGATATCCTCCAGCATTCCTTTAAAAGCATTCACGATATTGAAGTTCGACAAATCCAGCGCTACTTTCAAGCCCAACTTTTTAGCCTTCTCCATCGTAGAACGAACCAACGGTTCGTTTACGAGCAAGTAACCTTCTATATAAATACATTGATATTTACTTAGCATCTCCTCGGTGATCTCATCCGGGGTTATTGTCGGGGCCGGGCCAAGGAAAGTCCCCATCGTACGTTCCCCATCCGGAGAAATCATCACCGTACAGCTACCTGTAAGTCCATCCGTCTTGATAAAATAGGAAGTGACACCCGCTTTTTCCAACGCATCCTCATAAAATCCGCCGATCGAATCATCCCCGATCTTACCGATAAAACCGGAATTCGCCCCTAAAAAAGACATCGAACGCATCGTGTTGCAGACAGATCCTCCCGGGGTTTGCGTACGTGGCAAGCCGGCTAAAGTTGTACGGATAGCGATCATTTGTTCCCTGTTAATCATATCCATAGCTCCTTTCTGTATCCCGATTTCCGATAGGACATCATCATTTTCAAGCCTCAATAAAACGTCAACCAAAGCGTTTCCTAAACCTATTGTATTCATTTTTTCGTAATTTTTTTCGCAAAGATATTGCATATTTCGAAAATACCCCGTACTTTTGCAGTGCAATTTCAGAAAGGGGTTACGGAATAACCTTTGAAAGAGCGAAAAAATTCTTCCTTAGCTCAGTTGGTTAGAGCATCTGACTGTTAATCAGAGGGTCCTTGGTTCAAGTCCAAGAGGAAGAGCAAAAAGAGAGAGATACCCATTAATAGGTATCTCTTTTTTCTTTTGTTCTTTTTCCGTTATTCACAGGGTTTTCAACAGGGTTATTAACAACCCTGTAATCCTCCTACCCTCTCCAAGCGATTAAAAATAAGTTCTTTAATTCTTCCGCAAGGACTCCACGACGCATATTGGGAAGATGAACGTTATCACGCAAATCAGCGGGCATGTCTTTAATAAGTACATCCGACTCCTGCGAAGCCTTATAAATAAACTCCGTATCAAATAAAAAGCGATTCACCTGAGTTGAGGCCAAGAACGATTTTCCCCGCTGGTTAAAACCTTTCAAACCTCCTTGAGCATCCGTATGCGTTAATCCTAGAAGCGTAAAATTCAATATACGGGAAGCATAACTCATAATCTTTCTTCGAGTACTTAAATGGGTATAATACGTATGATTCCGCACGGCGATAACGACATCATATCCCGATTCCAACCATTCTACCATCCGGCAGATAGAATCCGTCTCATATGGGAAATCATAATCCGTATATAAAGTAATGGATGAGGTGGAATGAGACAAGCCAGCCCTAACAGCGGCTCCTTTTCCCTTATTCGTATCATAACTTACGATCATCGTATCAGGGAGAGCCTCCAGAAGACGTCCCACCGCATCCTTCGTAAATCCTCTCTTCGAAGCGTCATTCACGACGATAAAACGAAGTGAGCGACCTTTAAGCATCTTTACCAATTCCGCATGTTTCTCGATCATCAAACGTTCCCAGCCTTCTTGTGGGTTATAACAAGGCAAGATAAGGTCGATCGCCTCCTCTTTACCCGGGAGAGTCTTCGGCCGATGAAGCGGCTCTGAAAAATCCAATGTCAATTGCTCCCATACGATCTTAAACCAGATCAACACACAAGGTAGTGCTTTCAACGCATAAGGAATAACATACGTTTTCCGGATATAACAGGGAAATATATCTGTAGGGGAAAGGGATGTAAGAATAAAACAGAAAACGAATAGTACCGTATTCAAGACAGGAGTCGTCTTACGGGTAGGCGTACCTATATACCAAAGGCAGACGGCTATCATGGCTCCCAAATATCCGCTATTCTCTGTTCCGGAGCTAAAAAGAACCATGAACAAAAGAGTAGAGCAAAGAAAATGCATGCGGAACCGCCGGTTATCATATTGATTTATCCTAAAATAAGGAGCAATAAATAAAAGTAGCCCGGGGATAACCAGCCAGAGATCACTATACGTATTGACTCCCGAAATCTTACGAACCATCCCCAACAAAGAGATATTTGTATAAGGAGTAAATAAATTCTCTACATTCTTATCGAGAAGTACCTCATACCATTTCACGTATTGACTTGCCACATATTGAGGAGACGTATATAACATCGGAAGAACATACAAGACTATGCCCCAGAAAATAAGTCCTTTCAAAAAGGCGATCCGGCGTTTTGAGAATAGCAGGAAAGCAAGACCGACAATGCCATAAATCTTAGTCATCGTACCCAAGACAATCATTAGCGCCGCCCAAAACTCCTGTTTCCGCTCAATAAAAATAAACGAGAATAAAATCATGCCGGCTATGGCTATGTTAAATTGCTGCATAAGAACACACGTAAATAACTCATTCAAGCATACCCAAATGACAAACGCCTGTTTCCAATCCGCCAATCCGAGTTTACGGATAGACATATAAAGCAGCAAGCTATTCGCGAGACACCATAGCAACATCCCGATATAAGGAGAGAAGAGGGAGAAAGGCGCTATTATAGCCGTAAAAGGGATCCCGTATAAAAACCGGTCGTGGTATTCATTCGGATAATATATATAAAGGTCTTTCAACTCTAACGCATGGAAAAAGGAAGCCCTATAAATCATAAAGTTATTATAAGTCCTTCCCACAGGTAATTTCAATAAGCAAGCGACAAGGGCCGTCGCAAACCAAACAAATCCGACAAACCTCGGATTCTTAAATATCGGGCGTCTAAAAAATACTCTCAACATATCCTTCTTTATTCGTTACAACTCCACTTTCAAATAAAACTTCTGACAGCCTATATGTTCAAAAGACTCGCCAACGCATAAAAACCCCTATCTAAAACAGTAGAAAAAACGTAAAAAGCATTTTTTTAAGTATTATCTTCGCGACATGGGAAAGAATAAATTAGCTAAGTTTGACGATATGGCGGGCTATCCGCACGTATTCCAATACCCTTTCGCCGCCCTACAAGAAAAAGGGTTTGACATGAAAGGACAGTGGCATGAACGTTTTTTCAAGAACGATCACCCTATTGTCTTGGAATTGGGATGCGGAAAAGGGGAATATACCGTAGGTTTGGGAAAGCTTTTCCCAAATAAGAATTTTATTGGTGTCGATATCAAGGGAGCACGTATGTGGACCGGAGCGAAAGAATCGCTGGAAGCCGGGATGAGTAACGTGGCTTTCCTACGTACCAGTATCGAATTGATTTCCTATTTCTTCGCTCCGGGCGAAGTAGCCGAGATTTGGATCACATTTCCGGACCCTCAAATGAAAAAGGTCAATAAGCGTCTGACCGGAACCCGTTTTATGAAAATGTATCGGGAAATCCTTTCCGGAGATGGTATTATCCATTTAAAAACGGACAGTAACTTTATGTATACTTATACGTGCGAGATGGTAAAAGCGAACCATTATCCCGTATTGTTCAGTACAGACGACCTATATCATTCCAATCTGGCGGATGAGATCTTATCCATCAAGACCTATTACGAGCAACAATGGCTGGATCGTGGATTAAACATCAAATACATCAAGTTTGTTTGTGAGGAAAGGGAACGATTGGTGGAACCTGACGTAGAAATAGAGTTAGATCCTTATCGTAGCTTTAATCGCAGTAAACGAAGCGCTTTGGCTTCTGGTAAATAAAAGAATGACTTAAAAAAATCAACAGATATGACAATCTATCCGAATCTGATTATTGAGGCGTTGAAGAACGTTCGTTACCCGGGTACCGGAAAGGACATCGTTTCCATGGGCCTCGTAGAAGACAACATTCGTATCGATGGTATGAATGTCACCTTCTCGTTATTATTCGAGAAGCCGAATGATCCGTTTATCCGCTCCGTAGTAAAAGCCGCGGAGACAGCTATCTTAACCTATGTAAGCCCGGAGGTGAATATCAAGGGAAACATCACGGTAAAAGCCCGTCAGTTAGCTCGCCCGGAACCGGATAAATTATTACCGCAAGTAAAAAATATTATCGCCGTATCTTCCGGCAAAGGAGGAGTTGGTAAAAGTACCGTTGCCGCTAATCTGGCTGTCGCATTGGCTTTACAAGGATATAAGGTAGGATTGCTGGATGCCGATATATTCGGGCCGTCCCAACCCAAGATGTTCAACCTAGAAGAGGCTCGCCCTTATATGGAAGAGGTAGAGGGCAGGGAACTGATCAAGCCGGCCGAAAATTATGGTGTCAAGATGTTATCCATCGGCTTCTTCGTAAATAAAAACGATGCGGTCCTATGGCGTGGAGCAATGGCTAGCAACGCATTGAAGCAATTGATCGGCGACGCCAACTGGGGTGAGCTTGATTATTTCTTAATCGATTTACCTCCCGGAACGAGTGATATCCATTTGACAATGGTGCAAACACTAGCGATAACCGGAGCCGTGGTGGTAAGTACGCCGCAAGAGGTTGCTTTAGCGGACGCTCGTAAGGGTATCAGCATGTTCACTGGAGATAAGGTTAATGTCCCTGTTTTAGGATTGATCGAGAATATGGCTTGGTTTACCCCAGCGGAATTACCGGAAAACAAATATTATATATTCGGAAAGGAAGGTTGTAAACGCCTAGCTGAGGAACTGAACGTGCCGTTACTGGGACAGATTCCTATCGTACAAAGTATCTGCGAAGGAGGAGATCAAGGTAAGCCGGTAGCGTTGAACCCGGACTCGATCACAGGTAAGGCATTCCAAGAATTGGCCGAGAATGTAGTCAAGCAGATAGACTATCGCAACGAGCATCTGGCTCCGACAGAGCGAGTGATTGTAACCAAGAAATAAAGATGATTTATACGTATATACGTGTGGTCTCGCACGTATATACGTATCGTCCTACACGTACGCTCGCATGGGCCTACGCCTATATACGTATCAGCCTATGCGAACGTACGTATAAATTCAGCCCACAATATACTTGGCTTTCTTACCGCAAATCTTTCTGATACCCAACACAATCAGCCAAGATACAGCGAATGCTACCACAGAAGCGGCAGGAATCTGTAAACCCAAAGGGATATTCAAGGCTCTCGCCAACAGCACGCTGGGTCCCGTAAAGAAATAATGTACCATATAGATACCGAAACCGCATATGGTTAAGTTCGCCAACATTCGCTTAATCGTATCCGACTTAACATTTACCTTCTTCGCCAGTAAGAAGATAGGAATCGTCATCATCACCACATTGGGAGAACAATAATAGAAAAATAACTCCAACTGTTCCTCCGTGTAAGCAGGCAAAGCGGTCGTATAGCGAAAACCGAAGAAAGTAATGGCATAGCCTACGACAAACATAGGAATGCCTATCCCAACGATCTTTCCTAACGACCAATCATGATTCCGCAGATAATGCCCCAATAGCAAGTAACCGTTAAACCCGGCGAAATAATAAAGCATACTGAATTCATTCCATGAGCATCCACCCCAAATGTAAGGAGATACGAATTCCCGGTAATAAGGAATAAACAAAGTCACTCCCCAACCTGCCAGAAACCATAATTTCGCCTTATCCGAAACTTTCTCGACCCAAGCGGAGAAGATCGGCAAATAAAGATATAAACCTATCAGTAAATAGATATACCACATATGTACATCCAACAATGAGAAATTGAACGGTATCTGGGCGATATAGCCTAAAGACACACTCAACGATTGACGAGTCACCTCTTCTCCCGAATAAGGGAAGAAATCAAGAATAAGTTCCGGCCTCAAACCAAGCAGTCCCGTAAACCAAGGAAATAAATTATAAATAACAGACCAAATCAAGAAAGGCCAGAATACACGCAATATCCTTTTCTTATAGAAAATAGAAGTCTCTTCCCGGATCGGTAGCAACAAGGCTCCCGTAATCATAACGAACAGAGGTACACAAGGACGAAGAAAAGCCCCATAGGCAGCTCCCCAAAACTTAATATCCCCAATAATCGGAGAATCTCCGGGATAGAAATTAAACGGGTCTGTACAATGACAGCAAACAACAGTAAACATGGCTATCAAGCGTACGACATCCAGCCAAACTACGTGTGTTTTCACGGTAGGATTTGTTACATTTTGCACAAAGTAGATCGATTGTGTTTAGATTGACGGCGAAAATACAAAATAATCCAGCCGAATAGGAGATTCAGCTGGATTTCTAACCTCTATTAACGATATTCATTAATATACAAAGTCTTTCCTACGAATAAACGCCACCGTACGATGTATTTCCGTGTACATGATAATATCCTCGTCGATAAATGGCACCTCTTTCCGGTAATCCTTCAAGAACTTCTCTAATACCGGGGAAGTCCTAGCCGGACGACGGAACTCGATTCCTTGTGCCGCATTCATCAGCTCGATCGCCAAGATATGATCCAAGTTGTCCATGATCTTAAACAACTTTGTCGCCGCATTCGCCCCCATACTCACATGATCCTCTTGCCCATTACTGGATACGATAGAATCACTGCTCGCCGCATAGCAATACATCTTATTCTGGCTTACCATACTGGCGGCCGCATATTGAGGGATCATGAAACCGGAGTTCAGGCCGGGATTAGCGACCAAGAACTCAGGCAATCCCCGCAAACCCATGATCAATTGAGCGACACGACGTTCCGATATATTTCCTAACTCAGCCAAGGCAATCGCCAAGAAATCATAAGAAATCGCCAAGGGCTGACCGTGGAAATTACCGCCGGAAATAATCTTATCCTCCTCCGGGAAGATCGTCGGGTTATCCGTCACGGAATTTACTTCGGTAAGCAGGACATTCGCCACATAATTGATAGCGTCCTTCGTAGCCCCATGCACTTGAGGGATACAACGGAATGAATACGGGTCCTGAACATGTTCTTTTTTCCAGGCGATTAACTCACTTCCCTCCAATAACCGTCGAAAAGCGGCCCCGGTCTCGATTTGTCCGGGATGCGGACGCATCTGCTGGATACAATCCATGAAAGGATCGATACGCCCATCGAAAGCCTCCAAGGATAAAGCGGCGATCAGATCCGCTTTCTTGGACAGGCTAAACGCACGCATCAAGGCGAATACGCCATTGGCGCTCATAAATTGCGTACCGTTCAATAAAGCTAACCCCTCCTTGCTTTTCAGCTTCACAGGCTTCCAAGCGAACTCGTCCAATACGCTGATCGCTTCCCGTTTGCGACCCTTATAATAAACGTCACCCACGCCGATCAGAGGCAGGAACAAATTCGCCAGAGGCGCCAAATCACCGGAAGCGCCTAAAGAGCCACGATCATACACGATCGGAAGCACGTCATTATTGAAAAAGTCCAGAATACGTTGTACGGTGATCACCTGTACGCCACTATGCCCCAACGAAAGGGCATGCGCTTTCAATAACATCATCAAACGGACGATCACCGGACTTACCTCATCCCCTACGCTACAGGCATGACTTTTCACCAAGTTCTCTTGCAAGGTGCTCAATTCGTCCGGAGAGATATTCTTATTACATAAGGACCCGAAACCGGTAGTAATCCCATACAAAGGCCCCTCCTGCTGCTCGATTTTATGATCCAAGTAATCCCGGCAACGCTGGATACGCTCCTTCACCTCGGGTGAAAGCTCCAACTTCATATTTTGAGTAAGTATCCGTTCGATTCCCTCAAAAGAGAGAGGCTCGGAACCCACATAATATACATTGCTCATATGCTATAATTTAGTCTTCACCCAATCCAATAACTTTTGCTCTACACGGATAGCGTTCGCCTCCAGTTCATCCGCTTTCTTCCGCATCTTTCCGACGAACACCTCGTCTTGGATGGACGTTAAGTTAATTCGGACATTCAATAAAGCCCCCAATACACAAGTACGGGCAGCCATCATCGCCACGCAAGCATCCGTGACGGCATTCTGATTACCTTTGTGAGCCACATAGATAATCGTCTCCATTACGGAACCGATCTCCTCCGCCACCCTCATCGGAACAATAGCCGCCTCTTTAGTAGCGCTCTGTATCGCATTCGTACGGACCACCTGTTCGTCAGGCGTTTCTTTCGGCAATTTAAAAGCGGAGAATACACGATCATAAGCCTCGCTGTCCTTATCGATATATTCAGTAAGACGCTCACGGATCAAAGCCGCCTCGGTAGCGATCGTCTTCATTTGTCCTTCCACTTCCGCATATTTCTTTTTGCCAACAGTCAGATGGGCCACCATCTCTGTCAAAGCTGCCGCTATAGCGCCATTCAAGGCTGATATACTTCCACCACCGGGAACGGGAGCACTACCCGCCGTTTCCGCCAAAAAATCTTTAATTGTCAAGTCTGCTAACATAGTATTTTGATTTAAATGATTCAACAATTCTTATCTTACATCATATAAAGTTCCCCATCCTTAATTACGGTATCCACGAGATTCATTCCCACATGATAAGGTAGGAACTTATAAGACGGGTATTTCAGCAAGATCACGTCCGCACGTTTTCCCACGCTGATACTTCCAATCTCGGAGGCACGTCCCACAGCTGCGGCTCCATTAATGGTCAATGCCGTTACCGCTTCTTCAGGGGTCATCTTCATATAGATACAGGCCAAGGCTATCATCATCGGGATCGAGGCCGAGAAACAACTTCCCGGATTTAGATCGGAAGCTAAAGCCACCGCGCAACCGGCATCTATCATCTTCCTTGCAGGCGCATACGGCTCATTCAAGGAAAAGGCAGTCAGCGGAAGTAAGGTAGCCACGACACCCGCTCTTGCCAGACGTTTGATGCCTGTATCCGATACATGTAATAAATGATCAGCACTTACACACTTCAAGGAGGCCGCCAGTTCCGCCCCTCCGAAAGGAACGATCTCATCCGCATGCATCTTCAATTTAAAACGATGATGACGGGCGGCACGAAGCAAGCGCTCACTCTGTTCTAACGAGAAAACGCCTTTCTCACAAAACACATCACAAAACGTAACCGTATGTTCGGCTCGTATGGCAGGAAGAACTTCCTCGATCATATAATCCACATAATCGTCCATACGACCGGCAAATTCAGGAGGAACAGCATGAGCACCCAAAAAGGTCGATACGACATCCATCGGATGAGACTCATTCAGGTCCGACATGACACGAAGCTGAACTAATTCTGTTTGCAAATCCAAACCATAACCACTTTTCCCCTCCACCGTGGTAACACCCATGGAGAATAACTCATCCAAACGTTCTTCCCCACTGTCCCATAGTGTATCGAAATCACTTTCACGGGTAGCTTTCATCGTATTCACGATACCTCCACCACGCTCCATGATCGACATATAACTATCTCCCCGCAATCGCCAAGAGAACTCCTCCTCCCGGTAACCGCCAAAGATAAAATGCGTATGGCTATCTACAAATCCGGGTAACACCGCTTGGTTCTCCGCCCGAATCTCCAAATAATCCTCCGCATGGATGTTTCGAAGTACCTCTTCCGTAGGTCCTACATGCGTAATAATCCCATCAGACATCGCTACGGCTCCATCCTCGATAACGCCTAAATCAGACATCTCCGCTCCCCGTCGCGCCTTATCCCCATGACAAGTGACGATCTGGGCAGCATTCCTGATTAGTATCTTGCTATTCTCCATACGCTATTCCATAATACGGGCTTCCAGCACCTGATTCATAGAGAAGTCCTCCAATCCCAAATAGTAAGAGGCCGTATCGATCAACGCCTCCATAGGAACCAAGCCGATAATCTCGCTCCCCACCACCGGAACACCATATCTGCGAGCTTCGATACGAACTAACTCGAAGGCCCGGTACAAGGCCGTACGGGTATAATCGGTCATATTAATAGAGACCTGTACGATACCACGTTCCTTCAACTCAACCCCCATCGCTTTACAATAGCGTAAACCTCCGCCGATGAAACGGATTTTCTTCGCTATATCCGTAGCGATCTGCAATTGATTCGTTCCTAAGTTCACATTATAGGCGACCAAAGGCATACGGGCTCCTATGGCGACCGTACCGGCTGTCGGATGTCTTTCGGCCGGACCAAAATCAGGTTTCCACTCCGGTTGATGGATTTTCTCTGCCATCCCTTCAAACTCTCCTTTACGGATCACCGCCAGATTCTCCCGGTAAGGGGCGGAAGCCGATTTCTCATATAAGAAGACCGGCACGGCATAACGAGCGCCCACTTCCTCCCCTACTTCCTTAGACAAGGCGATCGCCTCTTCCATCGTACATCCGCGAATTGGTATAAAAGGAACCACATCTACGGCCCCCATTCGAGGATGTTGACCGCTATGCTTGTTTAAATCGATCAGCTCAACAGCAACTCCAATGGCCTCCAATACGGCTTGTTTTAAAGCGATCGGTTCTCCTACCACGGTAACAACCAAGCGATTATGATCCTCGTCATTACTATAATCCAACAGTTTAACACCCGTCTTAGCCCGGAAAGGCGCTACGATCTTATCTATCTTCTCCAGATCCCGTCCTTCACTGAAGTTAGGGACACATTCCATAATCTTATTCCAAGTACTCATACCTTTTTATTTAATGATGTTTGTACGATTTCATGAATAAACGCCCTCTCCGGGATATACGGGAGGGTAATATGATACTGTTCGCCACGGTTCTCATTGAAAGTAGCACTCGTACGCATCGCATTCGGGTTACGGGCCCATGAGCGACGGGCGACACCCCCCATCACGTCCCATATCATAGCAGAGCGAAGTATCTCGTCCACCCGCTCACTACCATCGAGAACCATACCGAAACCTCCGTTTATCGCCTTACCGATACCAACCCCTCCACCATTATGAAGAGCGACCAAGCTCATACCCCGGGCGGCATTTCCAGCGAAGCACTGCACCGCCATATCAGCCATCACATTGCTTCCGTCCCGTATATTAGAGGTCTCACGGAATGGAGAATCCGTACCGCTCACGTCATGATGGTCTCGTCCCAACATAATCGGGCCTACCTCCCCATCACGTACCATTCGGTTAAACTCAAGGGCGATCTTTAAGCGCCCCTCAGCGTCTTGATATAAGATCCGGGCTTGCGTACCCACCACCAAACGGTTCTTCTCCGCGTCACGTATCCAATTATAATTATCCATATCCTGTCCTCTTCGAGTCGGATCGATACACGCCATAGCCGCATGATCCGTGCGAATCAAATCTTCCGGCTTACCGCTTAAACATACCCAGCGGAAAGGACCGTACCCATAATCAAATAATTCCGGCCCCATGATATCTTCCACATAAGAAGGCCATATAAAACCATCTTTCTCGTCCACACCGTTACGGGAAATCTCATGTACACCGGCATCATAGATCGCTTTCATGAAAGAGTTCCCATAGTCAAAGAAATAGGTACCCCGGGCAACCAGACGCTTGATCACCTCGAAATGTCGCTTCAACGTTTTATCGACCAAAGCACAAAAGTCTTCCCGGTGATGAGCCAATAATTCCGTACGTTCCTCAAACGTCACGCCTACCGGACAATAACCACCTTCATAGACCGCATGACACGAGGTCTGGTCACTCAAAAGGTCGATGGAAAGCCCCTGTTTATCGGCATATTCCAATAAATCCACGATATTGCCATGAAAAGCGATAGAGATCGGTTCTTTCTTACGAATCGCCTCGTCGGCTAAGGAGAAAGCTTTCCCCATATCATCCGTCACATGCTGAACCCATCCTTGGCATCGGCGTGTCTCGATACGGGAAGCGTCTACCTCGGCGATTATACTGGCAGCACCGGCAATCACGGCGGCTTTAGGTTGAGCGCCACTCATTCCTCCTAAACCGGAAGATACAAACAGATAGCCTCGCAAATCCTTATCTTGTGGAATCCCTAATTTCTTATGTCCGGCATTCAACAATGTATTAAACGTACCGTGTACGATACCTTGCGGGCCGATATACATCCAACCTCCGGCCGTCATCTGTCCATAATTAGCGACTCCCATCTGGGCGGCGATATGCCAATCCTTTTGGTTATCGAACATTCCCACCATCATGGAGTTCGTGATAATCACCCGTGGGGCATCCGGCTTAGAATGAAACAATCCCAGAGGATGCCCGGATTCGATCACCAAGGTCTGCTTCTCGGTCAACTCCTCCAAATACTTCTTAATCAAACGATATTGCATCCAATTCTGGCAGACCTGCCCAGTCTCGCCATACGTAACCAACTCGTAAGGGTACAAAGCGATATCAAAGCAAAGGTTATTATCGATCATTACTTGAAAGGCCTTTCCCTCGATACATTTACCTTTATATTCAGAGATAGGCTTCGCTTTCAGGTCTCCCTGCGGACGGTAGCGATAACCATAGATCCGTCCCCGGGTCAATAATTCCTCCATGAACTCAGGAGCTAGCTTCTCATGTAATTCAACAGGGATGTAACGAAGCGCGTTCATCAATGCCGTTTCTGTTTGAGCGGGCGTAAGCGAATAGCCGCGATCGGGAGCACGGCGAATACCGGAAACGAAGGAAGGATATTCCGGCAAATAGTTATCAAGATGTATTTCCATAACGTGAATGATTTAGTAGGTGCTTACAATCTGCAAGGAATTTCACGGATTCAGCGCCGACAAGTTAGCGATTATCCAAATCCCAGCCAATTATCATTCCATGTTTAGAAGCATAAAAAAGCCCCCGTCTCTCTCATCCTCCCTAAGGGAAAGAAAGACGGGGGCATAATTATAATTGTTCAGTAGTAGAAGTTGTTTCGTAAATACAATAGTCCGTTAGTTTTCACAAAAGAAATCAAAAATAAGTTTTGACAGCAAATTCAAATTGTTCTATGAATATCTTCTTGAAAGCGGCAATGTTATTCTGTTCATAGAATATCAGCATAGCTTTTTTGTAGTCTATGGAATCAACCGTTCTGAATGAGATTGGGCAATAACCATTAGCTATCAGTATGGCATTGCTTGTGATACGGGCAGTACGTTTGTTTCCATCCGAAAATGCCTGAATATAAGAAAGGAGAACCAGTGCAAGTAATGACTTCTCGAAGATATTGTCTTTGCCATTGATAAGTTTACAGGTATCTTCCAATGCCTCACGAATCTGGAACTCGTTATCAAGGGGACGATAGTTCGTACCTGTGATACCCACACGTCGGCGTCGTATGTTTCTTTCCACACCTAAGTCCTTGGTCAGTAAAGAATGGATGTCCTCTATGCGGTGGACGGATATTTCCTTAAGTTACCTGAGCTTGTGGAGTAAGCGAGTATTTGGTAGCAGGTCCTTTTCCATACACTTCTATAAGACCTTTGCTGACAGCATCAGCCAAGAGTCTTTTCATGGTGCTGTCGCTTGGTGCATTTACCAGCATGGAAGCTATCGCTCCTCTATTTGATAGCGGATGATAGTGCAATACCTGTAGGATTTCTGTTTCGATAGTCATAACATTCCTTTCACTAAATCGGCTCAAAAGTACTAATTTCCCTTCAACTATCGGCTCAAATTGAGCCGATATTCGTATCTTTACCGCAATATTTGAGCCGATTTGCAATATTTTCCCAATACCCAATGCGTAGGAACACGATCCTAGCTCTCTCACACATGGTCATAAACTCCGCTCTCGAATAGAGTAAGACTTTGGGGCGAAGGAAAAGTTCAGCTAAAGAACACAAAAAAAGGTGCATCAAAATGACACACCCTCCTCGTAACTAGGCCTACGCATTGAAACGAATTTAGCTCATGAAAGCTATTAAAATCAACGCTCAATCAAGCCCCTTATACCTCCAATGATATACTCAATATCCCGATCCGTTACATACGGGCCGGAAGGCAGGCATAACCCGACCTTAAACAAAGATTCGCTCACCCCATTCACGTAAGCCGGACAATCCTTATAGACAGGTTGCTTATGCATCGGTTTCCACAAAGGACGGGATTCTATACCCATCGCGTCAAGTCCCACACGCATCGCCTCGACATTGGCATTCGGCTCGCAATCCGTATGTGCGTTAACCGCTACGTGAGTCACGCCGCCCGCACCACCAACAGCACCTTGTACCGTTGCTTGATAGGCATCCTCCTGCCCTTTCACCCTCAATAAAGGATCCAAGACAATCGTATTCAACCAATAGTTACTATCAAAACGACCGGAAGAATTCTCATGCAAGGTGATCCCTCTCACATCCTTCAACAGTTCCCGGTATAAATCACACGTATGCTTATGATGAGCCACATGAGCATCAGCCACCGTCATCTGACCACGCCCGATACCCGCGCAAATATTCGACATCCAATAATTATATCCGATCAGCGACAGCCATAATCTCATCTACCTTATAAGGCATCCCATATAAGGCAACGGGAACAATCGCTTTCGGTGTTTTTCCCGTCTTTTCGGTACGATCCTTAATAGCCTTTTCCAATAACACAGGATTCATATTCCAAGTATCCGCCTCCGAATCCACGAACACAGGCGTAGCCCCCAAATAA